>Ga0209515_10000321_pt1 | contig 90377 bp, 82 predicted proteins | sample Subgroupgradi54m_FD_187454 | JGI IMG/M metagenome (GOLD analysis project Ga0209515, IMG submission 187454) | Subsurface groundwater microbial communities from S. Glens Falls, New York, USA - GMW60B uncontaminated upgradient, 5.4 m (SPAdes)... ...
TTTCTGTGGTGTGGCGAGCGGAGCGAGCGGTGGCGGGGCTGGCTTCCTTGGTCTGGTTTCGTTCAGCAGTTTTTGATAAAATGGGTTCTAGCCAAACTATAAAGACACACCACAATCTGACTTTCAGAAAATTGACCGACTTTTTCGTTGGCGGCGCAAAGCGCCGTCCACTGATTTTGTGGGGGGAATGCAATGCTTTTCGGCGCGCTGACGCGCGCCTCTCTGCCCGCCAAGACGAGGTTCGCCTCCCGTGCGATTTTAATTCTGTCTCGGATTTACTTTACCCAATAATTGTATGAGCATGAACAACAACAAATTTTTTCTCTACGCTCGCAAGTCCACTGATGTGGAGGATAAGCAGGTGCGCTCGATTGAAGACCAGATCACAGAATTGCGCGCCTTTGCCATGCAAGAAGGTTTGCATATCGCCGAGGAGTTTATTGAAAAACAATCTGCCAAAATTATCGGTCGTCCAATTTTCAACAAAATGATTTCGCGTATTGAACACGGCGATGCAAACGGAATTCTTGCTTGGCATCCCGATAGATTGGCGCGCAATTCTGTTGATGGTGGCAAGATTATCTACCTGCTTGACGGTGGTGGACTTGCGGATTTGAAATTTCCACAATTCTGGTGCGAAAATACCTCGCAAGGAAAGTTCATGCTCAATATCGCCTTTGGGCAAAGCAAATACTATGTGGATTCGCTTGCCGAGAATACCAAACGAGGATTGCGCCAAAAAGTGAGGCGCGGAGAATATCCCGGCCTTGCGCCTGTGGGATATATCAATGATGTGCGAACGAAAAGTATTGTCGTTGATAAAAAGCGGAGTGTGATAATTTGCAAGGCCTTTACGCTCTACGCGAAAAATGGAAGTCGCCTCGAAGACATCTCAAACTTTTTGGCGCAATCCGGCATCCATTCTCGGAACGGCAAGCGACTCCACCGAGACAGAATTACTTTTATCCTTTCCAATCCGTTCTACTACGGACATTTTCGCTACTCTGGCGAAATCCACGAGGGCAAGCACCAGCCAGTCGTCTCAAAGAAAATTTTTGATAAGGCGCAGGAAATACTGAAACAACGAGGTCGTCCGCACCACAAACAGAAAAATGAGCCACAAGCGTTTTGCGGTCTCTTATCCTGCGCCTCATGCGGAATGATGATAACTGGCGAATACAAGGTGAAAACACAAAAGAACGGCAATGTTCACGAATATGTCTATTACCACTGCACCAAGAAATCTAAACTGAAATGTCCCGAACCTTGTATTCGCCAAGAGGAACTGGATCGCCAGTTATCATCTCTATTACAAAAATTTTCTTTAAGACAGGATTGGGCGGCGGAACTAACCACTATGCTTGAAAAAGAGAAAACCGAATCCGCCCAATCCTCAACCGCTTTTGTTCAGGAAGCCGGAGAGAGAATCCGCGCCATACAAACGAAACTTCAGCGACTTCTTGATGGTTATTTGGAGCAAGATATTGAGCGAGAAATCTATCGTGTTGAAAAAGCAAAACTACTTTCCGAAAAGAAGTCGCTGGAAGAGCAAATGGCGCGGATTGAACAAAAGCGGACTGGCTGGCTCGAACCGATGGCGGAATGGATAAAAGAGGCAGAGAATCTGCCTAAAATCGCACGGGAGAGTAACCTTTTTGCGAAAAAGGTTACTGCCAAAGAAATCTTTGGCTCGAACCTCGTCTTGGCGGGCAGAGAGGCGCGCGTCAGCGCGCTGAAAAGCATTGAATTCCCCCCACAAAATCAGTGGACGGCGCTGTGCGCCGCCAACCAAAAAGTCGGTCAATTTTCTGAAAGTCAGATTGTGGTGCCCTCGGCAGGAATCGAACCTGCATCACCTCCTTCGGAGGGAGATATTCTATCCATTGAACTACGAGGACGATTGAGAAAATCTAATTATGATAGCGAAATCATAGCTTTTTTAAGGGTTGTTGGCAATCAAAAATAAAACTCGCGGCATTTAACGTTTCTTCCGTCTATTCCCCTTCTAGTGTAGGAGGGGTTATAGGGGTAGTAGTTCTGGGAGACTACCCCTCCTAACCTCCCCTATACTAGGGGAGGAACCAAATGTGTAAGGCTTGATAAAAAAATTTTAATGAATCAATTAAAGAAAAGATGCATTGTCTGAACAACGTAAAACCGCCCTTGGAAGGACGGTGCTATATGGGAGCTGGCAGCTCACGGGAAGTTTTCTAAATTCCCCGTCTGATTCCATACATAAGCGCGCGTTGGTTTGTTAAAAAGAACATTGCGCTTGTTACGAAATCGGATGGAGGCAGGAGAAGCGTGCGTGATACACATACTTCTCCTGCATTTGATCGGAATACCTACCGATAGGCTTCACGACCGCCTGGCTGCCGATACAGATGCAACTCGGTGGGAGTCATCGTGCCGATCCCAGGGACAAACTGCACGGACGGACGTGCCGAAGCGGGTCCATACACGATAGTCTGTAGCTGGGCTACGAACGCCTCCAAAATATTGGAGCGATTGACGTTCTGGTACTGGGTCGCAGCTGTCGTCTGCATGATCTCTTCCTTTTCAATGTTTCCTCCTGCTTTCATAGCAAGAGGATTGTTGCCGTCGCCGAGGCACCGCCCCGACAAATAAGAGCACGAGGAAATCATATTCATTTTTTAAAATTTGTCAATGACCTCCGACACACTTCTCAATCCTTAATACATGAAGATGATCAGGGCTATAAAAAAAGTCCACGTCCCGACGGAAACTCCATAAAAAATATTTTTCGGATTAATCGTCATTCAATCACCCTTTCACAAAATGTTTTTAATGATCTCCCGGGTAGAGGGATTTGCGAGACGCACTCCAATTTGTAATAAATGAGTGTCTACATCTCCCCCTGCCTGGAAGCTCACACTTTTTTTGTACGCTCTGTGGTTCATCCTCCTGATCTATCATATTCTTTCATTCGAGGTCCCTGGCCTATTGCTAGGCCTACTCGCCAAGGAGGGTTGGGAGTTGATCAGAACCCCGAATGAAAAGATATGATCTTTGCATAGATGCAACTTCTCGACAAGATCGAAGAATATCGAATATTATTTTTTTAAAAACCCTTGTCCGAATGCATTACTCTTTCTCTAGAAAACAAAACGTATATATAGGTAGTAGATAAATAATGGACTCGGATAAGGGTGGGAGGGTGCTCGCTGTTTGGATTGCAAACAGGTCGTCGCACACCTCCCTAAATTTTATAACTTATCTTCAAACCGGGTGCATAATGCTCCTTTCGGGGGCCCCCTTATGCAAGAGAAGCGCGTGCTTCACGCACAGGCTTGGCTGTCGCCCGGGCGATAAATGCGGGGCTGGCACCTGGCGCATGCGTGTGCTTATAAGCACTACGCTTCTCCCACCTTTCTGCTCCGATGACCGACGGTCGTAACCGCGAGATTAGCAGAAGGTGTGGTTTTTTCTTTGACGGCCTGTATCTTTATTATTTGAACTAATAAGCCGCCACCAGATTTTTTATGTTAGCGCCATCTGGCCTAGCGCTTAACTCAATCGTTTCATTTCTTCTCCTCTATCCTCACTATATTCGTATAGTGAGGTCATGGTCATAAAGGCCAGTCGAGAGCCCACAATTCCCGAACGCCTTCCCTGTCGCGATCAGGGAGGTTCACTTGTTCTCGGAGCTCTCCTTCAGAAGCGTGGTCGTCGTAACCGAGCAATGCCCGATTATAGCAGCGTGCACAATTATGCAAGCGCCCCACAGACACTACGCTCCTGATCTCTAAAAAAGAAGAAACGGTCTATAAAGATTTCAAGCAACTTATAGACACATTATATACTAAACCAAAAATAATGTCAATAGCTACACACTACTTTTACAAGAAAATGGCTTATATAAATGATTTTTATAATCTTATGTGTGCCGATCTGCCACTATAGATGCCCCAAATGAATAGGGTTTTATAACAGGAACAAAATGATACCCCTTAATCATGCCCACCACGCCGTCAATCAATTCCTTGGTCGGTCCATTGGGACCGATGTCTACGTGGATCTCATTCCCCTCCCAAAATAATCCATCACCCAAGATATCGTTGAGACGAGAACGAAATTCCTGCGCAAGCATAATGGAAGCAATCGCTTCCTGCCAGATGCGATCACGCATGGAACCGAATTTTTTCTCCTCTGACTTTGTCCAGAAATGAATAGCGCCGTTGCCAATTCGCCAGATCGTAACTGCCGTTACGATACTTGATATGCCCTTTGCTTCCGAATCACTGCCAATAACAATTTTATACAGCCGATCCGGACGGGTGCTGATAAACGCTCGAATCTCGTCAAGCACGTGATTAAAATCAAGCACGCCTTTTGTTTCGCTAAAAAACCGTATGTCGTCCGCTACCAATTGATTCATGGAAACGACCGGCGCCGTAACCTTGCGCCCGTCGAGATATGGTTATAAGAATCTATGCGATTGAGTTTTATTCCCCTCCTAGTACAGGAGCAAGGTTACGGGAGGTAGCTCAAAATTAATATAATGGTTCTACCCCTCCTAACCTCCCCTATTCTAGGGGAGGAACCAAATGCCTCGTCCTATAATTTATTAAAAAAGTGCTCCCTGTACATCCTGCGGCAATGTGAACGATTCAGCCGTAACTTCGGCATCAGCAATTCGGCCAATACGAAATATTCTCACACTCTGGCGCAAATGGCAGTAAGCTTCAATTTCATTATTTTTAATAGCATATACGTCAATAAGCCTGTCTTTCTTAAATCCAAGACCGTCGTTATTTTCAGACGAGATATAAGAAATCTTCAGACGCTTGCGGTTGGCAAGAGCGTCTTCAAGAATTGCCTGTACCGGACGCTTTACCTCCCCTCCCCACGCAACAGGAATGGAATGAATTTTATTATCTACAAATGATTTAAACATGACATGACCGTGCGCTTTACCATACTCAAAAAGATCACGCGTGAGCCGCACGTCGTCAAGGCAATATTTTTTTACCTCTTCCACCAGCCCCTCGCGAAACCATTCCAAGGCTTCAAGCCCGTGTCCTGATTTTGATTCTCCGAGAGTGGCTTCGGCAAGCGCGCCAAGACCCACGCGATGCCCGAGAAAATTAACCGCATGGACATACAGATCCGTTACGGCAAGACGATCAAGGGACTGTTTGTCCGCATAAGGTTCAAGCACCGGCAAATCAAAATGGATGATATTAAAACCGATCACATGGTCCGACTCATTGATCATCTCCTGCAGTTTGGACAATTCGTGTTCTTCAAATGCAAAAAAAGCGTCTTTGTTATACGAGTAGACGCCCGCGACCGAAATGCCTAATTCTTTGATATTTTTTTCACCCCCCACTTCGGCAAATGATTTTTTTGTTTCCAAATCAATGACAAGCGTGTCTTTCATAGAAATAGCATACACGACATAAGCGAATAAATCAAGTACAAACGCCCCGACTGGGGCGTTTGTAAACTTTCAATCATCTCCGCGCATTAAAATACTAATCCGTACCACGGACCCTTACTGAACATTGGAAACACGTCTCCGGAGTGCTTGCCACTCTTTATAAGAAGAATTTTTCTCCGGCTCCCTGCCCCAAACATCCGCAACATTCAAGTGAGGGACACCTATCTCTGTGTTCTTTTTGAGATGTTCAGATATGACCTCGCGCGTACGATCGGAACTCGGTGTTGCGTATTTTCTTCCGTTACCGTCCAGCCACACGATCACGCCGTCATTCTCGTTCCATGTGTTAGGTGCGCTCACGATCCCTTTATCTGCCTCTGTTTTTGTTCCTTTAAGATACACTTACGTCAGCGTCATTGAGTCTTCCCGGATGCCTGTTATCTCGCGTTCTTTTTTTGCCTCCCTGCTTTCAGTCACGCCAGAATCATTTTCTTCTTCTGTCTCCGAATGTTTCGGTGCTTCAAAGACCATATATTTAATAATGTTAAGAATAAGTTAGATAAGAAAAATATATCATAGATAAATGCCTCTTGGCAACATTCTTCTGATTACTGATTTTTTACATAGTGATCAAAAAACTGAAGCGCGCGATTGGCAGCCATCGGCCAATCGTTGATAAACTCATGCTTCTCGCCCGGATACATAAAAAATTCAACCGATTTGTTATTTTTTTTGAGCGTCTCATATATCTTTTCCGAAAATGAAAGCGGCACTGCCGTGTCTGCGGTTCCGTGATGAATTTGTACAGGAGCTGACACGTCTTTAAAATATTCTATTGGCGACATTTTACGGTACACAGGATCCCCTTGCGGGCCGTACGTATCATGCAGCCATTTAATTTCTTCCGGTGTTAATTCATAGAAATTATCCTCCACATCCGCGCTTATCGGAGCAAATAAAACAAACGCCCTTACCTCCGGATGCAACACCATTACCCTGGCAGTAATTCCCCCTCCCATCGAATGACCCCACATGCCGATCCGATGCGAATCAATATAAGGAAGAGTTGATAGCTTGATTGCATCAAGCAGACTCATTACGTCTTGAGTATATCCGACGTAAAAATCGTGATGAAGCATTGTGTTGGGCGATGACGAAGCATGTCCGCGGTAATCCGGATGAATAGTGACATAGCCGTGGCGCGCAAAAAAATCCTGCTCACGCTTTGACCCGCGGCCCGTTGTATAAATAGACGGCGCGATAAGTCCGTGATTCAAGACCAGTACCGGAAAGCCGCTTGGCGGAGGTGTTGTCTCCGGAACATTCATCAACCCACTGATTATCAGATCTCCGGAACGGTAAGAAATCCCATAGGTACTATAAATCTCGTTTGCTGCAGTTTTTTTACCTACATGAAAATCTCGGCCCTTGAATGTTTGATTCCGTAATGTATCAATAAAATATTCACTGCCCATGACAGATGTCGAAGACGCTTTGGCCGTTAAATGTGTTTCTCCATTTTCATCTGTCTTCACATATGCATGCATATGCCCATTGAGTTCTATATTCACACGATCTCCTATATGTATTGCGTGCGTGCGGGAAAAACCTGCATTGACCTCAAGAACAAAATCACTGATTACCGCCGGATGATACACCCGAAGCGCGCCCAGGTCCGCACCCGGCAAAGGGGGCTGAACATTTTCTTTCATATCGACCACCGTGCCATTTCTCATCCACAAAATATCAATGGGGAATTTCATATCCTTCATCCAGATGCCGACATATTCCGGCCTGTCCATGACAAACAGCATGCCGCTTAAATCCGGCATTGACGATCTTCCCGATAATCCCTCTACTCTGCGGGTTGGCGTATCAGCCACTTCAGCTATCACGGACGTAGACAAAAATTCTACTTTTGCGAAATCTTGACTAACGCTTGGCAACGCAAAAAAAACGCCGGTGGCAAAGGCGCTTGCTCCAATTGCAATCATGATAAGAAACCGCGCGGAAGTAATACGTATTTTTTTTTCTATGATCATGGAGAGTCTACTTTTTTCAGCCATGTCACGAGTTCATCAATAAACCCGGGGTTTTTTTGAAATACGTTCGTACCGTGGCCTGCTTCACTTAAAAGCTTAACTTCCCGCTTGGGAAGATTTAATGAACGGTCAAAAAGAGTTTTTACGCTTGTGAATGAATACACATCATCATCGGATGCCATCAGAAGCACTGCTTGATTTGGTTTTATATTATCAATCCAAATATCAGTATGAATACCCTGATAATCAAGTCCGGGAGACAGAAGCATCACCGAGGCAATCTCTTGATGCGATGCCGCATATTGCAGCGCCATATTTGCGCCGATTGACGCGCCGCCAATATGAATCTTCTCTGCTCCTCGGGCGTGAAGAAAATCTACCGATGATTCTATATCAAAAACCGACTGCTGATGTTCTGCATCAGAAAAAGCCTGGTATCCATTCGGACCTCCCGTACTTTGTCCGTGCCCGCGCAGATCAATTGCGAGAACGCAAAATCCGCTTTCTTGAAGTTTCGTCGCCAAGCCTTTCCAGCTCGTACGATCAGCCGGCATCATGTGCAGGAGAAGGACGCCGCTTTTGCGCGTGCCCGCATAATAATCTCCGGCAATCCTAAAACCATCTTTTGTAAGAAAATGTTCAGTCTGCATCTATTGTATTATAGCATAACGGGACCATAATAAGAAGCTTGTTATCAGTACTCGTTCGGGAATACAAACGAAGACGTTTGTATTTCGCTCTCTCGCTTGATAATAAAAAAGCAGCCGATCAATGATCAGCTGCAAGATATGAGAAGAAAAAATATGAGGTGCGTATATACGCATTTTTTTGTGTAAGAACAAAGATGGGAATAAAGGCTTAATGCTTTCGAAAAATTGAGTGTTGGACGTTAAGTCCGAGATATCGATGCATCAACTACATTCCTTATGGAAAGTTTAACTTTTACCCTCTCGCGAGTCAAGCACAGGTTATCCACAGGGAAACATTTACGCTGCAAGAGAAACAATCCGCACACTCTTTTTTTGAGAGCATGCGGATATCACTATACTAATCATACATGAACAAAGAATTGCTCGGGCGCATATCTTTTAAAAAATTGTCAAATTCATCCGTGCGCCAGACAAGCGGATCTTCCGTCTTAATGTGCAATAGTCCTGCGTTCATCCTTTTTACATCCATCCAATCCACATGTGCTACTTCAGTCTGCCCCAGAACTCTCAACGCGGTAATAAAATCTCCCCGCATCTTTGCCCGCGTATCCTGCGGAGGCTCAACGCACGCGCGCATAATGTCCGCATCATTTACTATTCTTCGATCTGCCCATTTTTCATTCATACGATTTTGCAGCGTCCGGTTGGAAACATGATGATACATAATATCCATATCTTTGATGAGACGTTGTTTTTCTTGCGCATCATGGATTGATGATTTCATCATAAACCGGTCCGCAAAATACTGCTTAGTAACGTAATCCAAACGCCCAAGCATCCACGCAATATCGCGAGCATACAGCGCATTGAGCGTACATTCCCAAAGAGAACAAATGTGCTTGAGCTCTGCTTCTGTTTTCTCGGAATCAAATTCCGCATCAACAAGTAAATGTTTTTTAACAGTTTCAAGATAGCGGACTTGAATCTCAAAAGCGCTTAACATTTCATTCGTATCCATAATCGCCACCGGCGAAAAGATATCGCCTGACACCGCGATCTCATGCATTGCGATAACCGGATTAATACATTTATCAAAAGGCATGCGAGCTTCATTCTCAATCAGTGCAGCCACAAGCGCGGTAGTGCCAAACTTGAGATAGATCGGGAATTCAAGAATATTTGCGTCACCATGGAGAAGATGGAAACGCCTTATGGTCTTATCCGTTAACCCTCTATCATTGAGTATGGACCTATTTGCCATAGTGCCGCCGCCAATCTCACTCGTCATATGGAGCGCGCGCTGTGAGATGGCATATATCCCGTTCTCAAGCCACCACCCCGCTCCATCAATAATCTGCCGGGTCAAAAGAAACGGCGTAAACAAACTGCCCTCGGTCATCGTGCGAGTATTTATCGCAAAATAATTCTCATGACACCCGAAAGATACATCACCTCCTAAATCAATAGCGAACCCGATATTATTTTTATAGACCTCGATGGATGGAGAATTTAATTCTTTGTCCGGCAAAAAAGCGTGCGCCATTAATATTTCGCCGGCTTTAGCATGCGCTACCAAATCTTTGATACTGCGGCATTCCGCGCTCGCGTATTCCGGATGTTCTCCCGTATCAATATAAACGCATGAACCATTCGGAAACCACCATCGCTCTTGGGGACTTCGGGAAAGAATACAATCATCAATAGGTCTGAACCGAAATTTTATGGCTATCCCTCCGGCACCAATAAATCCTCCGCCGGGCTTCTTGAGCATTAATGCAAATTCATTTTCAATACCATATACTCTATCGGGAAAACGCATATCTTCTCCTCCGAATAAAAAATAATTTTTTAATGTTCTTGCGCCGAGCATATACTGAATTATGTTGCGAGGCAAATCATGGAGCCCTTGAGAAGAAATATTATATATGTTCTCCCGAACTATTCTGCGCAATCCGCATCGCCTCATCAAGCTCCGGGATGATGCTGTCAACGGCAAATCCGTATGTTTCGTAATCGCCGAGATGGCGCGCGGAATGAAGTCCGGTTGTCGCATCAGCGGCATGCTGACCCTGTTCATGGAAATCAGACCCGGCGGTGTATAAAAGTTTATACGTAGAGCAAAGTCCCTGAAGGAACTCCGCATCATCTTCCGACTGCGAGGGGTTGAATACTTCCAGTCCCTGGATCCCCCATCCGATCATTTGCCCCAGCCATTGCTCAAGCCCGTCGTAGTCCTGACGAAAATGAATTGCCGGATGCGACCACACCGCCACGCCGCCGACATCGCGAATAAGAGCAATGGAGTCTTTTACCGAGATATGGCTTCGGTGAACATAGTTTGAACTTTCATTGGAAAGAAACATCTCAATGAAATCATGCACATTGGCAATTGATCCAAGCTTTTGTTTATTTTCCGGACGCTTCAAAATTGCGCGGGCAATATGGGGGCGGGCGAATACGGAGCCAGTTGCTTCCTGTTCAACATCATGCCAGTCAAAAATAAATCCTGCATGCTTTAAGTTTTCCACCATCTGTTTTGCCCCCTCAATACGGCCGCGTTTAAATCCTTCAAGCTGATCAAGTAACCCTGTGTCTTTATAATCAATTCCGTATCCCAAGATATGCAGGCCATGCTCTTCTGCCGACATCTCAATACCCGGGATGACGCGCACACTTGTCTCCTTTGCCGCATTGAGCGCCTCCTCGACCCCGCCGACCGTATCATGGTCCGTCATCGCAATGACGGCAAGACTGCGCTCGCTTGCCATGGCAACAATATTCGCAGGCGTATGTTTTCCGTCCGATGCAGTGGATTGAATTTGCAGATCAATTGTATTCATGGTAATATTTTTTACTAATGTAAGTTCCTTATCATACACCATATCAGGAGATATGCCCATGACATGGAGACCTCAAATCAAAGGATCAACAACGCTTGCTTCTTATCTCAATCAAGATCTCAACGGCAGAAAAATAAAAACTCACGGATACGCGGCGCTGCTTGATAGTCTCGGACCCTCGCATCTCATGATTCCCGACAATCACACCGGCACGCTCACCGGTCTTGTCGAACTTACCACATTCATGCACGAACCCCCGAACGATCTTTCTGAACCGATTCAATGCACGATTCTCGTCGAGGTGTGCTGGGATGATGTCCCTCATTGGCATGACCAATTCTGTCCTCATGGCAGAAACGAGTATCGAAAATCCTGCCTTATAGACCTCTTTATGAGCAGCTACAAAATAGTGCCTTGTCTTCTTTACTTCGTTGATGATGAAGGCAATGAGACGCACTGCGTTGAGAATGAGCTCGAAAATTTTATACACATAGATATATTACAGCAGCCGACAGACGGCATCGTGCTTATTGCCATGCGAAAAATGATCATATCAACTCAATAAAGCATACGGCAAAATCTCCGAGAATATAAGTGCTCCCAAAACGGAGCACTTATTTTTATAGACCTACTGCGTAATTATTTATATATCAAACACCAATGTGGTCTCATAGAGTCCGGATATGGGGTTGCGTTTAATATCAACATCATGATACGAAACCGCCTTGATTTCTCTTTCGATAGTATCAGCAAGAACGCCCGACAATTCGCCTTCCAAAAAATTATCGCCGATATGTTTGAATATCACCTTTGTAAAAATTAAATTATGAATATCCGATAGTCCGATGACTTTCGAAAGAAACTCCGCCAGAAGCGTGTTGATATCCACCGCATCCACCCGCAAAAATTGTTTTGCTTTTCTTGCTTTTGTGCCGGCCGCTAAAACAGACGGCTTCATTAAAGAAGCCACTGCGCACAGGCAGTTACCAAAAAGTTCATTTATTGTCTTCCCCCATGCATGAACGCGGGTTGGCTCTCCGTCGGTCATCAATTCAAATCCTTGTGTTGTATTCATATAAAACAGTATACCAAATCAATGAATAGTTGGTAAGAAATTACACATGATTGACATTACTCATGCGCATGCATAAAATAAGGGCGAAAATGCTTTTTGACATCTTATATAGAAAGGAGGCGCCATGCTCCAGCTTCTCAAACCAGATGGCACCCTTAATCATTCATTGGACCAAACAAGACAACTGATTTCTCTTGATGCGCCGGGTTACAGAGCCATATATCACGCCATGTGCAAAACGCGGGTTTTTTACGATCACTGTGAACGCATAGAAACCAAACGCGGCCAAGTGCGCCTTCATATCGGTCCCCGAGGTCAGGAAGCGGCTGAAGTGGCAAGCGCCTATGCGCTTGATCCGAACGATTGGATTTTTTACTACGCGCGCTCGTACGGCACCGCACTGACAAGAAATATCTCATTCCGCTCTCTGCTTGATACATTTTATTATTACGGCGCGCCGCCGGAACATGCAGTAGATGATTTTCTGCAGCATAAAATCCTCCTGCCCTATACATACGTAGGAATGCACATACCTCATGCCATAGGGGCTGGGTGGGCAGAAAAATTACAAGGGTCGCACGCCATTGCCGTTGCGTATTTCGGAGACGGCGCAACCGCCGAAGGAGATTTTCACAGCGCGCTGTGGGCTTCGGTGTTTAATGTGCCGGTCGTATTAGTCTGCGAAAATAATCAATACGCCATCTCTACGCCCGTACACATCCAAAATCCTGCGGCGACGTTTGCGGAAAAAGCCCGCGCGTATGCCATTGGCTCTGAAGTTGTTGACGGAAATGATCCGCTGGCAATGTATGCGGCAATGAAATATGCGGCGAGCTGCGCGCGTGACATGCACAAACCCACGCTCATTGAAGCAGTTACCTATCGAGACGGACCTCATACGTCTGCCGTCGGCGAGATATGTGCTGTCCCTGATGAAGAAAAAATTCTTGCGCGGGAAAACGATCCGTTGAAACGTTTTAAACTGCTGCGCCTCTCTGAAGCGGGGCGCGCACTTTTTGAAAGCGAATGGAGCGAGGAACAAGATCAAGCGCTTCGTGCCGCTCTTGCAAAAGAAATTCATGAAGTAGCAGACGAAGCATATCAAGACTTTACCAATGTATATGAAATGCGTAAAGCACAAGGATATTCTCCGCCTCCCCTCTCGCGCCGCCCGCGCGCGCGCCGAAATCTCCGCGCGCAAGATAACGCATTTATACCCGAAATTATCTGCGATGCAGATTGCCGCGATGCTGCGAATTTTGCGCTTTTTGATGCGCTTACCACAGACGCGGAACAACGCATCATATGCATAGGTCAAGACATAGGTCACGCTGGCGGAGTAATGCGCACCACCTCACTTGCAAAATCATTTGTACAGCAATACATTCCTCACATGCAAGATCACGTCATCCACGGCTTCCTTCCCCTTAAACATTTATTTCCGGAACGCATCTTTGATGCTCCGCTTAATGAAGCGGCTATCATTGGTGTCTCTCTTGGCATGAGCATTGCGGGCATGCGTCCAATCTTTGAAATGCAATTTTCAGGATTTGTCAGATCCGCCCTCCACCATGCGCAAGAGTACGGCCGACTCCCGTACCGTCATAATAATATAATGCGGCTGCCCGGAGTATGCCGCCTGCCGTTTGGACATGGCGACCGTATTGAGTATCACAACGAATGCGAGATTGCTGAATTCGCGCAAATTCATGGCATCGTGATCGCCTGCCCCTCCACGCCGCAAGATTTTTATGACATGCTCTTTGCGGCTACGATGTCCAATCGCATGACTGCATTTTTTGAACATCTCGATCTCTACCGTATGATTTCTCTGCGCCAAGAAATCACGCGCCTCAAACCCGTGCGCGCCATAGAGGATTTTGGCATCCGCATTGCCCGCGAAGGCGAGGATATCACTATCGCAAGTTACGGCCGCATGCTTCATGAATGTCTTGCCGCCTCTGCCGATCTTGCCGCGCAAAACATTTCTGCCGAAGTACTTGATCTGCGTATTTTGATGCCGCTTGATAAAGCTGCTCTTCTTGATTCGGTACGCAAAACCGGACGGCTCCTCGTTGTCCAAGAAGAATGCGCCCACGGCTTTGGCGCGCATCTCATCGCATCAGTCGCAGATGAAGCGCTGGAATATATCCGCGCCCCGCGCATTCCCCTCTTGAGTAGCCCCTGCGGATTTGCGCCCCCGCCAAGATTCTGGGAATTTCATGTTCCTTCCAAAGATAGTATCGTGGAGCAGGTGCGGGAACTTATTCAAGAAGAATAAAAAATAAAAAGCCATCTCGCGCACGGGATGGCTTTTATCTTGTATGCTTGTATTCCGAAATAATGCTATGCAACAGCTTGTTCTTGCTTGAGAAACTCAAGCGCTCCTTTTCGATCGCAGTAAGAGAGCAAGCTCCTCTTGCGCTGCCGCATAATCATTCCATGCAATTTTTTCTCCACGTGCGCCACGGATAAATGTCTCACTTCCCTTTCCGGTGATTACTACCGTATCACCGTCTCGAGCCACCGATAATGCATGGCGGATTGCTTCCCTGCGGTCGCCGATGATTTTCATTTTTTCCGCGGCGCGCGATTCACGCACGCCGACAGCAATTGCTTCCATGATTTGTTCCGGCGGCTCGTCAAACGGGTCTTCGTTGGTAATAATAATCTCGCGGCACTGCAGAGCGGCAATCTTTCCAAACTCCGGGCGCTTCCATGTGTCCCTGCCTCCGCCCGCAGCTCCCAGCACGCACACCAGCCGCGATTCATTCCCTAAACTTTTTTTTACTCCCAAGCTTGTATACACCCGCTCAAGCGAATCGGGCGTATGCGCGTAATCCACGACAACGCGAAAGGGCTTGTCCTGTACAATCTGCATGCGTCCGGAAACCTGCTTTACTCCGGCAACACCCTGCGCTATTGCCTCAAACGGAACCCGCAGGCAAAGAGCCGCCCCAACGGCTGCAAAAATATTTTCCGCATTCACCATGCCCTGCAGTTCTGATTTAATTTGATGTCCTTTGACATCAAACATGATGCCATAATTGCCGCTGTTATAATTGCGGATCGGCCATATATATTTTTTATATTCAATTTTCTCGTGATCATACCACGCCTTGTCGCACCCGCATGCCGCCATGACGCGTGATGCTTGAGAATCTTTACGGTTAATCACCGCAATACTTTTTTTGGAAAGCCGCCAAAAAAAATCTAATTTTGTCCGCAGATACGGCTCGAATCCTCCGTGCGCTTCAATGTGTTCCGGAGCGATGTTTGTCAGCACGCCTATGTCAAAATCAATAAACCGGTGACGGTATTGCTCAATGCCTTGCGACGTAACTTCGATCACCGCATACCCGCATCCTCGCTCAACTGCCCGCGAAAGAAATTGTTGGATAAAAAATCTGCCGGGCATGGTCATGCCTGATATATTGGGCGATTCTTCCCCGTCAATACGAAACCGTAACGAAGAAACCGATGCCGCCTGCACGCCCTGCGCTTCAAAAATCGCGTGCAATAATTCAACAACCGTAGTCTTGCCTTTGGTGCCCGTTACGCCGATAACCGTCAGCTTGCGCGAAGGAAACCGATACCATACTGCCGCGGCAAGCGCGAGAAAAAAATGATAGGGCTTTTGCATCACCTTCAGTATAGGTACCGGTATTTGTGACTTTATATTATAGAAAAAATCCTTCATTGTTATGGATTCAAAAAAAATAATGCGTTTGATGTTTTTCTTCCCCTCCGAACATAGGGGAGGAATCTAAGATATAAATTCTGGGTTCGTGGTAAATAGTTTATAGCGAGCAATAAAATTTCTTTTTCTATAAACTAACCGCTATAACCTAATTCCTCTTTAAATTCTTCATCAATGTATATATCTTATACCATACAGACCGATAAATAATATGGACAGACGGAGGATAGGCAATACGCGCTCCGCCAAAACCAGTTTTGAATCGGGTAACCCCGGGCCATCGCTTCTCGTCAATCCCCCATAAATCATAATAATCTATATTACGGCGTTTTACCTCCTGCATAATACGCCAATGCAACAAATGCGGCGCCATTAATTCCCGGTGATCGCGTGATGACGCGCCGTGCAAATAGGTTGCCTGCGAGCGGCCTGTATGCGGATCGCGATAGATATTCACCAGAGCCGCGGCAAGCACCTCCTTGTGATTATCACGCATGCGCGCGAAAAAAAATTCATTGGACATTTCATTTGTATGCGTGCGGGAAATAAGCTCATAGTATTTCTTTTCATGCAGATGAAACTCTCCGCGCGTTGCCGTTTTTACAAGCAGCTGCCAAAAAACCTCCGAATCGTTTGCTGTATCTTGATTGAGCATTTGCGTCACTTCGATATCTTTACGTTCAGCAAGGCGTATATTATAACGGGTCTTTTCATGCATGCGCGCGAGCAGTTCATCTTCCGATTTTGAGAGATCAAGAACGATGGTTTCTTGAGGCTGCAGAGGATTACTTTCTTCAGCAAGCGCACGAATAGTCTCGAGAGGAATTTTTTCTATTGGATCTATTTTTAAAAAAAGAGATTTTTCGATCTTTGCGATATGCGAGACTTTTAAAAAAAAATCCGCACGTGTTATTGTCTTAAATTCGGGTCGGGCGCAATAGAGATAACTAAATCCATAAGGAAGGTCATGTCGAACAAGCAGTACTCCTTCGATACGCCATGTTTTTCGCCCCATTTTCTGATTAATGTTCTCCCACTCGGGTGATTGAAGAAATGATCCATGCATAGATAAAGAAGCTTGCAGGAATTAGCTTGTAGCTTGTAGGAAAGAATTTATAAGTAGGACTTACGCGTTTGGCACTTCTTATTATCAAACGAGTGAGCGGAATACAAACGTCTTCGTTTGTATTCCCGAGCGAGTGCAGATAACAAGTTTCTTATTCCCCTCCTAGTATAGGAGGGGTTAGGGGAGGTAACTGCGAAGAGTACCTCGCTCCTTGCCTCCCCCATGCTAGGGGAGGAACCAAGCGCGTAAATCCTAAGGCTTGTAGGAATGAGCTTGTAGGAAAAAATGTATAAGTCTATTTCTTCTCACCTATAAGCTACAAGCTCATTCCTACAAGCTAATGTTATCGTTTCGCGCCAAGCCGTCTCAGCGCCTGACTTACTTTTTTCTCAAGACTGACCGATTCCCCGGATACGGCGGCAAGCGCATCGCGCGCTTCACGCTGCGAATACCCTAAGCCCACCAACGCATCAATCGCATCTGCTTCGTCTTTCAGTTCTGGCGCTTCCACCGTCACGCCTCTGCCTGCCATTTTTTCTTTCAGTTCAAGAATAACTTTTTCCGCGGTTTTTCTTCCAATGCCCGACACGCGCGTGAGATACGATGAATCGCCTGCGGCAATTGCTTTTTTAAGCGTATCCACCGGAGCTATTGCCATAATCCCCAAAGCGCCCCTTGGTCCGATGCCCGAAATGCCGATTAGCATTTCAAAAAGTTCAAGCTCCGCATAGTAGCGAAATCCGTATAAATCATGAGAATCTTCGCGCACATGATCATGTATCCATACTTTGACATTTCCTCCTTTTTCTGGTATATTTTGTATGGTGTCGGGACTAAAAAATACCTGATAGCCGATTCCCCCGACTTTTACAACGGCAAATTTCTCTGTTTTTAATTCAATTGTTCCCTCTAAAAGCGTGATCATAATAATGACAGCATATCCTTTTTTCAAAAAAGAAAAAAGCTGAACCTCATGGTTCGGCTTTGGTTAACAATGCTTTGATGTCAGAGTACCTAGAATCAAAGATCATATCTTATCGTCAAGAATTTTTTTGCCGTAGGCAATATCTGTCTAGTCAACTTCTGGCAAAGCTCACGATACACTTGATGCGCTGTCTCATCATCAAGAAGCGGATTAACACCTGCTTTCATATGACCATAAATTATCTCATCAAAAAGATTTATCGTCGCGCTATCAAGAAGCAGGCGATCACCTTGAATTACACGAAGAAGCGAGAGCCTTTCTCTGATAAAATCTTTACGAAAATCTCCTTTTGAACATTTAACCAAATCGAAATTAACTATTGCGCCCGCCAATCGCTGATATGCATCCAGCTGGCGTTCAGCAAAAGCTCTTTCCGGTACTTCTGACATTGATTGGCTCCTCATTATATTCATTTATTAACGACCAAAGACCATAAATATATTATACACAAAATTATAAAAGATGTCAATATTTAACCTTGCCTCTCCATTCCAACCCACCGGCGACCAGCCGCAAGCAATTGAAAAGATTGTGGCGAATTTTCGTGCGGGTGCGAAGCATCAAACACTCTTAGGGGTAACGGGATCGGGTAAGACGTTTACGGTTGCCAATCTAGTATCCAAATTTAGAATAGCAATTTTTTGGAGAATTAAAAGCCCCTGCACAAGATAAACATGTGCAGGGGCAAAAATGCCAAGGAACCAAAATTCCTAAATTGCAAGGATTCAAGGTTCCAAGGGTTAAAACTACATGCGGACGGCAGGAAAGACACAGCCCCGATACCACCCGCGGTCGAACCAGAAGAGGTAGAGCTCCCGCCTGCGACCGTTCTTATACAGCACGAGGACATAGCGGACGCCTTGCGGATCCTGCACAGGTTCATGTAACCAGACAATGGGATGCTTCCTCTGCTCCTCGGGATATTGAATCCCAAAGTAAAATGCGTCCTCGTATGTCGGGCATTTGAGTCCATGACGCGCAAATTCGACCAATACCTCTTCCGAATCCAGATCGTGATCGAACGTTACATACTCGATCGTGCGATTCATGGGTTCGTGTACCACGATCGGAAACCGCTCGTCGATGATGCCATCGTTAGCCCAGTCATATCTCCCGAGCACAATCAACTTGGAGACGGTATGCTTTCCTTCTACTGACAGAGAGAATATCTGCCCGGGCGCCGATTCAAGCGGTGACGCCATGAACTTGCCTTCGATGATGTTTTGAAGCGCCATTTTGAGACGCTCCGGATCAAAGGGATAACCCGACAGTTGCCTGAGTTGCCGCTTGATTTCATGGAGTTGACCATCGAGAACGTAATACTGGTCGCCTGCGACACATTGTGCCATGACGATATCCTGCTTTCTATATCGTTGTTTACTATGCCAGAGGACTATCAACTCCTGATAGCCATAGCCAGAAACCACCGAAAATGTAGTGACTTTTGACTATGGCTATTGGGTTGCAAAAGACTAATATAGGTATATACTATATTTCATACTGTGTCAAGCATACAGACCCCACAATTCAAACTTGTCAGTCCGTTTTCGCCCACCGGCGATCAGCCGCAAGCGATTGAAAAGCTTGTGGCAAATTTTCGCGCGGGCGCAAAACATCAGACCTTACTCGGCGTAACCGGATCAGGCAAGACGTTTACCGTTGCGAATATGATCCAGCAGATCCAGAAACCTACGCTTGTGATCTCGCCCAATAAAACGCTCGCGGCACAACTCTATCAGGAATTTCGGGATTTTTTTCCCGACAACGCGGTGCATTACTTTGTATCTTACTATGATTACTACCAACCCGAGGCATATATCCCGCGCACGGACACCTACATAGAAAAAGATGCGAAAATAAATCAGCAGATTGACTCACTGCGCCACGCTTCCACCGCATCCGTGCTTTCGCGCAAAGACTGTATTATCGTCGCATCGGTTTCCTGCATTTACGGCGTAGGCGATCCGGAGGCGTATGATCGCGCGTCTCTTAATCTTCGCGCCGGACAGCAGCTCGCGCGCCCTGCGCTGCTCCAGCATTTAATCCAGCTTCAATATATCCGCAATTCCCTTGATCCGCGGCAAGGACATTTTCGCGTGCGCGAAAACACGGTTGAAATTTATCTTCCTTCAGGAGAAGAAGCGATTGACATAGAAATTGTCCGCTCGCGCATTATCTCTATCCGTCAGCGCCGCGTTCAGGTTGGGTATGATACGTCAGAAACGCTTGAGACCATACGCATTTTTCCCGCAAAACATTTTGTGACTCCGCAACATAGTCTCGGTCTCGCTATTACTAATATTAAAAACGAATTGGGAGAGCGGCTTGCCCAATTACGCGCGGGACAAAAAGTTCTTGAGGAGGCGCGTATTAAACAGCGCACCGAGTTTGATATGGAAATGCTGCAATCCACCGGCTATGTCAACGGCATTGAAAACTACTCCCGCCAGATTGAATTCCGACCGGCCGGCAGTCCTCCGCACACACTGATTGATTATTTCCGGCATGCGTACGGCGAGGAATTTCTTACGGTCATAGACGAATCCCATGTGACTGTGCCGCAAATACGCGGTATGTATTTCGGCGATAAAAGCCGCAAACAAGTTCTTGTTGATTACGGCTTTCGCCTGCCGTCGGCAATGGACAACCGCCCGCTTACGTTTGATGAATTCTCGCAAAAAGTTCCTGTGATTACCTATGTCTCGGCAACACCAAGCCCCTATGAAATAAAAAAATCACTGCCGCACGTCGTCGAGCAGATTATCCGTCCCACGGGTATCGTAGATCCCGCCATAGAAGTCCGGTCCACCCACAATCAAGTTGCCGATGTCATGGCGGAAGTTAAAAAACGCATTGCCAAAAAAGAACGCGCGCTCGTAATGGCGCTTACCAAACGCCTTGCCGAAGATATTGCGAGTTACTTCAAAGACGCCGGCATTAACGCCGAATATCTGCACTCGGAAGTGAAAACAATGGAACGCACCAATATCTTAAACAGGCTGCGCACCGGCGATCATGATGTGCTTGTCGGCATCAATCTTTTGCGCGAAGGCATTGATCTGCCGGAAGTTTCATTTATCGCAATCCTTGATGCGGATAAAGAAGGATTCTTGCGAAATCTTACTACGCTTCTCCAAATCATCGGACGCGCAGCGCGCCATACCGACGGCGCCGTGATACTCTATGCCGATAGAATCACCGACTCCATGAAAGCCGCCATCGGCGAAACTTCCCGCCGCCGCGCCATTCAAACCGAATACAACCGCGCACATCGCATCACGCCCGCGCAAATCAAAAAAGAAATTCGCAATACGCTTTTTGACCAGCCAACCGAGTCTGACAGTGATCTTCCCTCGGACAAACCCGCCACCGCAGTCATCAAAGAACTTGACCGCGAAATGAGAAAAGCCATTAAGGCTCTCGATTTTGAGAGAGCCGCGCAACTGCGAGATAGAATTAAGAGTCTTAAGGAAAAAAAGTGAGATATTGACATATACTAATAAAATATGTAATAATATCTTTTAGTTAGATTCCCAAGAAGAAAGCTGGATAGCGAATGCGCGGGGCGCATGAGTAAAGGTAAATACCCTTCCAGCTGTTCCATGAACCGTACCTTGAAAGGAACAGAAATATGATTGGCGTAGTAGTTCGTGCAATCGTAACCGCACTTGTATTCTTCATATACAGAGTCGTTGGTGCGGCTCTGTATGGAACGACCACTTTGGCTTCCGGTCAGTTAGCAGGTCAGCAATTTCTGAATAGCAATGAGGCATACCTTCGGACTCAAGTCGGATTCAGCATCTTAACTGGACCCGGACTCGTGCTGACAATCGTTACGGCACTGATACTTTTTGCTCTTTGGTTTAAATATGTAAAAATGGCATATAAGTATCTAGCTACGGCGATGCTGGTTGTTATCCTGTTATCGGGTTCAAATGCCCATGCGTACTACAACAAACAGGATTTGACTGAAATATACCAGATTTTACCGAACCAGACAGTCTTCTGGGTACCTGACGTTGGCGCAAACAAAGAAAGTCAGGCCCAGTTTGACTCGGAGGCATATCTTAAGGATGCGAGAATTGCCGGGAAACGATTCCAGATCAAGCATGATATAATCGTCGGCTCAACGGGCTGGTCCGAAAGAGATTACTACGGTCCCGTAGGACGGCTGTATGTCGTAATTCGCGAACCGTTTAACCGCAAATGGACTGCGTCGCATGCTACGGGAACATCATCAAAAAATGAGTCCTTTACGTGCCAAAGCATAGAAGGTCTCAATGTTACCATGGAGACATCGATTGGAACTCGAATACTTCCGGAGCACGCGTACAAATATTTGTACAACTTTGGGATCAAGTCCCCCGGAGACCCGAAACTCCCTGAAGTTGTCTTCACCTCGGTATACTATGCGCGCGATCTCGCGGAAGTCATGGACAACGTAGTCCACGGCAATATCTACGGATTAGCGTGCCAAGAATTCAGCATCCGTACGCTTGACACCATCAATCTTGAAAGAGACAAAATCCAGAAAGAAATCGAAAAAAAATGCAAGGCTGTACCTTGCGGGACTGGGCATAACACTGGATTATCTCGGATATGCGGGCACATTTACCTTTGATCCCGACGTACAGCGGGCGATCAATGATGCCTATACAGCAAATCACATCGCGCCGGTCCTTCCCGTTCTCCAGACAAAGGCACTCCTTGATGCCCTGAATCGATGGGACGGAAAACTCCCCGCCAGCCTTTCGGGTCTGTGGCTCATTCCATCGGAGATTGGAAACACTCTCACTGGTCTCCTCAAGCAGAGCGTTGATAAACAATAAATAGCTGCGGGGGCTGCTCATCACAGCACGTGGGAAATCGCGCAAGCGTTTTCTCCCACGTGCTTATTTTTTTAATTGACTTTTTTTCTCTTTTACGCTACATATAGATATATGCCAATCACCAAAACAGCAATTAAAGCGCTTCGACAGTCGGGTCGCCGGCACGCGCAAAATCTTGCGCGATCGAATGCGTATAAAAAAATACTTAAAGAAATCAATAAACTCGTTGCCGCGGGCAAGCATGCTGATGCCCAAAAACTCCTTTCAGGTCTCTATGCGTCAGTAGACAAAGCCGCAAAGACAAACGTTATCAAAAAAAATAAGGCAAGCCGGATTAAGTCCCGCATTACCAAGAAATTAAAACAAAGATAAGTTTTATAAAAATCTCTCATATCGAGAGGTTTTTGTTTCTTACTCTTACGTATAGAATTACCTTCTTTACTTTGAATTATGAAACTCTTTTTTCCGTCATTCCCGCGAAAGCGGGAATCCAGATTCTCTGACGAGAATAGGGAGGGTCTGGATCCCCGCTTTCGCGAGGATGACAACGGGGAGGGGAGTTTCGTAATTTAGAGTTCTTTATTCCATCAACATCCGCACTAGAGAATCTTTGGGCTGCGACAACCCTACTTTAATACGAAAATCTTCTTCAAAAAATCGAGAGAGAAAAAAACCACATTGGGCGGGCGTGAGTACGCGGGCAAGTTCGCCTGTCTTTTTTGCCACGAACGGATGAATGCCGAACCACGAAGGAACCTGCCTCTTTTCTAGCGCGCATTGTTTAATGGCGACAAGCGCTCGCGACCTGTTTGCAAGATATGAAAAAATCCCGAACTCATCTTCGTCGCCTGCAAAAAGATAGTGTAGTATGCCAAGCGCTCGCTTCTTGTCCGTAAAAAAAACATCACCTAAGTCAAAAATGGTCGGGGCTTTCGCAAAAATACCATGATGCTCTGTTTTTCCGCCTACGATTATTTTTTCAATCTCCTGCACCGCAAACCACGAATCCGATGTCTTCGCGGCTATATTGCGCACATCGGAATCCGAAAGAAAACCTCCTCGCTCAATAGCTTCTTTGCGAATCCATGCTTCCCTCTTAGATCCTTTCAGCTCTTCAAATTCCTGGGACTGGGTAAAAAAAGGCGTCCATGTTTTTAACTGTTTTTTTGCGCTCGCATCAAGCGTTTCATGACGCAGAATAAGATGCTGGTCTTTTGTATCTTGCCAAACTTTTGCATGCGGCAACATCAGCTCCATTTGCCCCCCTAATGCATATTCAACCACGATTAATTTTTTAGGCGTAAACAAAGATGATGTCCCCATCATCCCCTTAAGACCGCCAAGATCGCTTTCTCGCGCGTCAAGCCTGTGAAAATCAAAATCAGCTCCGGTTTTTTGCCGATAGGCCTCAACAATTTCATTCAGTTTTTTGCGGCTGCGATACGTATCGCTGCCATAAAGGGCGTAGATCATTTGTGATTACTTATATCATAACGTTATCTCTTATGCTTCCCCAATGCGAGCGACACAAGCATGTAAACAATTTGCCTGTCGAGCTCTTCGATGTGGCGAATCGCCCAAAGCCCCTCGTGCTGATACCCCTCAATCAGAATGCATATACGAAGCATTTCTTTCAAAGATTTTTCCCATACCATACCAAGCGGCTCATCGGATTTATCATGAGCACCGGATAAATCAGATGTGCCAGATTTTTTATTTAAAAAAAGCCGCATCATCCGCTCAACATTAATATCGTCAAAAAGAACGATGGATAATGCTTCGGCAATATTTTTTTCATCAACATACATATCCTTGCGCATTGCAAGCATCTCATCCGGCATATTTAACCGGTGCACTTGTTTATCAAGACTTCCGCTCAATAACAATGTTCCCCGAATTTCATCCATCCTTTCCTGTAAAAACCTGCTTAAATGTTCTTCTCGCCTTTGTACGTCTCCGTCAGCCACGATCTCGTCATACTCATCATTGGAGACGCTATAGAGATCGGCGTACGCACGAATTTCTTCGTTTTGTTTTGTAATCTTTTGTTTTGATTGTTTAATATCAATGAGCATCACGTCCAGCTCATGCAGATGATCCGGATTTTTCTCTGCTAACTCGCGCATAGATACCATTATATCCTCGCAAATACGCTCAACCCCGCCTGCATCAACACGGCGTCTAAGTTCCTCATTATAATCCTGTAACTCTTTCAAAAAATCTATTGATATATTATCCATAAAAAAACCTTTTATTTGATCATCTTTTTCAACGCTGTTTGCTCTCCCCAATTCGCTCCCACTTTCGCGTCAACAACGAGCGGAACCTTGAGCTCGGCGATGCGTTCCATTATTATTTTAATTTCTTGAATTATTTTTGCCGCTTCCTGCTCGAAAATCTCAAACACCAATTCATCATGCACCTGCAAAATCATACGCACCCTCTCCTCGTGCCTATGCTCGCGCACAAATGCGTCAACCGCAACCATTGCCATCTTGACGATATCACCGGTCGCGGTTCCCTGAATCGGCATATTGATTGCCATCCGCTCGGCTTCGCGCTTGATCTGCCAGTTGGGCGAATGAATCTCGGGAATATACCGCCGCCTGCCGAAAAGCGTTTCCACATAGCCGTGCGTCTCGGCAAACTGTTTCGTGCGGTCCAGATACTCGCGCACGCCGGCAAATTCATGAAAATAATCTTCAATAAACTTTTTTGCTTCTTTCGGGGACATATCCGTATTCTCCGCAAGCGCCATCGCGCCCATGCCGTACAAAATTCCAAAATTAAGAGTTTTTGCCGCGCGGCGCAACTCCGGTGTTACTGCCTCAAGAGGAATATGATAAATTGCCGCCGCGGTCATTGAGTGAATATCGAGCCCCTTTTGAAACGCCTCAATCATCTTCTTGTCATCCGACATGTGTGCTACCACGCGCAGTTCGATTTGCGAATAGTCAAACGAACAAAAAAGAAAATCTTTTGGTGCTACAAAACTTTTTCTTATTTCCCGTCCATATACCGACATGATGGGAATATTCTGCAAATTGGGATTGGACGACGAAAGACGTCCTGTTGAGGCAACGGTTTGATTGAATGTCGTATGAATGCGCCCATCGGCATTGTCAATCAATGTCGGCAAGACATCCACGTATGTAGTTTTAAGCTTTGCAAGCTCACGATATAAAAGAATGAGTACTATGATAGGATGAGTATTTTTTAATTTTTCAAGTTCTGCCGCGCCCGTAGAAATCACTCCCCCTTTTGCGGTTTTTCTTAAACCCGTTGTCTGAAGCCCCAGCACGTCAAATAAAATATGCGAGAGCTGGCGCGGCGAATTGATATTAAACTCCTCTCCCGCTTGCTTATAAATCTCGCGGGCAGTTGTCGCAAAATCAGTATCAATTTTTTTTGCGAGTTTCTTTAAAAATATCGGATCTACGCACACGCCCCTTTGTTCCATATCGGCAAGAATACGAGCCACGGGAAGCTCAATGTCAAAAAAAACATGTCTCATCTTTTCTGCTTCAAGTTTTTTCTCAAGCGAAGACGCGATTTCAAATATATAAAGGCAGTCTGTGGAAATATCCATACTTGCCGGCCGTCCAAGCTCGCGGCCCAACACGGCTGCAAAGGAAAAATCCCTGCTAAACGATCCGGTAAGATACGACACAATCATACTATCAAAATCCACCGCCCCCAATTCGATATTAAATGGCCGCAAAAATCGAATAACCATTTTTGCATCGTGGCAAATGAAATGATTCTGCTCAAAAAAATGTTTTACCGACTTTTCTTTAAACAAAACAGGATTAATGCGTGCAGACGCAATCTTTTTTTCTCTTACCAAAAACAATTCTTTTTCATCCACCATACATGCGAAGCGACCCGCATCGCTTGTTGATATAAATTCTAAAAATTCTTTTGCTGACGAGAGAGGCGCTAATTCTTCTTTTTTCTGCACAAACGATCCCTCTGAAGTAAACTGAAGCGATTGAGGCATTGCATGTACTTTTTCAATCGCCTGTTCTTCGCCCCATCGCTTCAAAAGTCCGAAAAATCCAAATTTTTGAAATGCGCCGCGGATTTTTTGCGCGTTTTCGGGCTTGCGGCCCAGGGCATCAAGTTTTATTTCAATCGGAACGCCGCTATGAATCGTGGCAAGTTCTCTGCTTAACAGCGCATCTTCCTCGCCCTCCGTCAATTTCTGCGCAACTGATGCGGATATCTTTTTTGTCCCTTTTTTAAGCTGTTTATAGATTTCTTCCACACTGCCGAATGTCTCAATAAGACCGAGCGCGGTCTTCTCTCCAATCCCTTTCACGCCTGCAATATTATCTGATGTATCACCCTTCAACGCTTTAAAATCAATCATCTGCTTGGGTTCAAAGCCATAGCGCTCTTTTACTCCGGCAACATCATAGGTCACCGTATCGGTTACGCCCTTTCTCATGGCGTATATTTTAACGCGCGGTCCCACAAGCTGCACAAAATCCATATCTCCTGTCACGATCATAGTTTCAATATCTTTGGCACTCGCCACATTGCTTACGATAGTGCCGATAATATCATCCGCCTCATACCCTTCTTTTTCAAACAAAGGAATATCAAATGCCGCGATAATCTCTTTGACACTCGCAAACTGGCTCGCAAGATCGCTCGGCGTCTCCGGACGAGTGGCTTTATACCGCTCGGATGCAATATGCCGGAACGTAGCGCCGGGCAAATCAAAAGCCGCCGCAATATAATCGGGTTTCAACTCACGCAGCATCCTCAAAAGAATTGTAGTAAACCCATACACCGCATTCGTCGGCGCCCCCGTCGGCGATGTGAGCGGCGGAAGCGCATGATACGCCCGGTGAATAATGGCGTGGGAATCAATAAGAATAAGGCGTTTCATTGCTTTTTAAATTTAAAATAGATTTATTTAGATTTGAAAAAATTGAGTTAAATGACACCTTTTCTCGCTTATATTTATTGATTATTAGTTAAATACATCTAATTATAAAGTTTCCAGTATCCTTTCTTTGGTGACCCCGAGTGAACTATTTTTTGCTCACGTTTGAGCTCCTGTAAAAGATTGGAAATATCCATGGGTTTTAATTCTGGGAAGATATCTTGAATATCCTCCCGTTTGCCACTTATATTTTTTTTGAGATGTTGACAAATTAGCTCTTTCTGTTTCTCTCGAGAGATTCCGACTAATCTCGTATAAACACCTGTTCGGTTTTCGTGGGCGTAGTATCGATGAGAAAGAATATATTTTGATCCGCGTGTTTTACCTATTTTCTCGATAATTCCGAGCTCTAAAAACTTTTCCCTAGATATAAAGTTATTATCCATCATCTGTGTTGTCCGAATCTTTTCGAGTGCATAAATCTCATTAAACGAAAATTCCACTTGCTTTTCTTGGGCTACCTTTTCTAAAAAAAGAATAAATCCACGATCCTGAACCTGCGCTGGAATTTTAAGTCTCACAGTAAACGCGTCACTTGATAAATCAGGAGATCCCTTGCCTTCTTTTATTGTTGCACTAAAGATGTCGTTCATGCCTTGACCCGATCGTTCTACGAGACCCGCTTTATCAAGTGTTTCCATAATACATCTGTTGCGCCAATAGTGTTTATAAAAAACATTTTCATCTGTAATACCTTTTGGAAATCCACCCGGACTTTCTATAAAAAAATTCTCAGGTGAAGCAGTAATCAGAATAGATTGCCCCACTATAGTATAGTCTCTATGGGCAACCCCATTTAACACAGCTTCACGAATTGGCTTTTCGCTAAAGGCAAATATCTCACGCTGGACAAATCCTTCCTGAAATGGGATACGAAGATTGCGTGCATTAACTGTCGCCCAGATCGTATCATAAATTTTTAAAAATGGTTCGCGCCATGAAGTGCGAGAACTATGTGCTGTTTTTTGAGAGTCCTGTCTCCATTCAAAAATTATTTCAGATCCCGATAATAGCTCATCTATTTTTTGTTTCAAGCCAAAAAGTATCAAGCTGGCATAATTCAATCCCTCATCCGTAAGTAGTCCTATGTGACGCAAAAGTTCGTCATTAGAAAATTTGAGATAGTCCCTACGTTGAGATTTTTGCGCCCATAATTTCTGAAATTCATGAAGAGCATCTCTGTCTATGTCTTTTAGGCTAAGATTCCTAACTATTTTTGCTGAAAAATCATCGTCGGTCTCATTTAAAATTCTTTTCAGTGTCTGCGCGTCCATTTCAGTTAATGACTCTCCTAATCGCATTGGATATTTTCCGTCAGATTTAATAGGCATACCAACTGGATGCTTCGGCACATGAAAAATTAACACTCGACCAGATGGATGATCTAATTCTTCTACATCTACACGAAGTCTTAAATGTGTCCAAATCTCATGTGGAATCTTGTTATGAGTACCAAGCGCATCCTTTGTGCCAATAACTTTTTTGTTATTATCAACGCCTACTAAAATCTTGCCGCCTTCTTCGTTAGCAAGTGCGGCACAGTAATCATGGTACTTAAAGCTTAAAGAAGGTTTAAATTCTAAATCAACACCTTCTTCACGACTTAACCATGCATTAAATTGTTCTACTACTGTTCTCATGGATTTCTTTACTATTTTTCTTAAATATTTTTTATTCTAACAATTCGCTCATTCACTTTCTTCCCATACTCAAACTCAATCCACATCGCATCCTTCGGTAATAACTTTTTTATCCGATCTGCCCACTCGATCAAAATTACCGCATCTTTATCTTTCAGGAGATCTTGAAACCCCAGATGTCTCATTTCTGCCGGCGCTTCAAGGCGATATGCATCAATATGCACCAGATGTTTCAAATACTTCTTTTTCTTAAGTGCATATATTTTCATCAGTACAAACGTCGGGCTCTGTATGTTTTCTTTCACGCCGAGCGCTTTGGCAAATCCCTGTGCAAATGTTGTTTTTCCCGCGCCCAAATTTCCGACCAGCGCAACAACGCGCGCGCGACCAGTTTTCGTACGCGCAATCTCTTTGGCGAGCATAAAAGCTATATGCCGCATTTGCTTTGCGCTTGTTGCGGTAATCGAAATCGCTTGAGAAGCCTTATGCATACGCATACCTTAGCGTATTTTTAATCGTTTGAACATGACTGAATTACAGCACCATAAATTTGAGCTGTTTTATCTGGTTCAATCTTTCTTGACTCGTTCCGTCTTCTTTGTGCTGGCTCCAGTAAGTCCTTCTTGGCGTCACCATTTCCGGTTCCGACTTCCATATTTATTTCTCATCAATGTGCCCCCAGCAGCAATACCACAAACGTATCAAATAACACAAGACTAAATAATATCAATCTTTACAAATACTTACGTTTATGATATGTAAAAAGTATTAACAGAGCACTTTATCAACCAATCAATCCCATTGTCAAGAGGTGAATTGTGTGGGTAGAGCAATGAATCTGAGGGGGAGACGTGCACGGCGGAACAGACGAGAAACTATAGGTCGATTACTCCTTGATATCGGAGGATTCGTCGTGCCTATTTGCGGCCTTTTGGGCATACTTTGTTGGTCTTGGATTCAGCTGTTTTCCGTTCACCCCTATATAGCAGTTGGTGCAGCTGCCTTCTGCGCTACTATTTTTCTAGGTGCATATCTTAGTTGGGACTTTGACTAAGACTGTCCAATTTAGCATATCACCACTCCATACGAGTGGTGATTTTTTTACGCTTAAACTGCATGTTCGCGCACCCCGCAACAACATCCATCGCCTCGCATAAAAATGTCGCATTTTTCTAGTACCAAATTTACTGATCCTCACCCTACCTCCCCTAACCCCTCCTAGTATAAGAGGGGAAATAAAAAATCCAAACGCATGAGTCCTCGTATAAAAAGTTATCAACAGTCCCATGAGTTGACGCAAGGCGAGGACCGCGCTACGAATAGGGGCACCTATGGACGCAACTCCCGCCATACAACTCATCGAAAAGAGCAAGCATATTGGTCTTGTCTTACCCGCAGATATTAATCACGACGTGCGTGTATCCGCAGAAGTCCTTGTCCAATTTCTTACTTCACGCAATATATATGTCGGCATTGTCACTCCGTTTCGTCCCTTAGATACCGCCGCTCATCCGGACAAATCAAGACAGGATTTGAACTCAACCGATCCCTTGTCCGATACTGCACTCCCGTCTCTCGCTTCCCTCAAACCCCTCACAAAAGAATCTATCATTTCCCTTGATACCCGTACTGCTCCCATATCACAACTCCGCTATGAAAATGCAAATGACCGTGTTGATATTATTCTTTCTCCCTCTTCAAGTGCGGTCATCAAGGATCATATCTCCTTTCGCGAAGGAGATATCCAATGCGACTGCATTATTACACTTGGTATACCCGACATTGAACAAATTGATACTTCAGCCGCGGATATAAGCCCGTCATTTTTTTCCGAAACGCCTATCATCGCCCTCGATATTTCCGAGAAGCATAAAAATTATGCGGAAATAGCTCTCTTGGATTCCTCTCTCGCGTCTCTGTCCGAGCTCATCTACCGCTTTCTTGCCTCATTTCCCAATCATACGATTCCCGCTCAAAGCGCAACGCTTTTACTTTCGGGCATTCTCCATCGCACCGAAGGTTTTACTGTCATCACCAACGCAAATACACTCCTTTCCGGACATGAGCTTATTCGCATAGGCGCTCATTATGAAACCGCGCACGCCATATCGCGCATCTCTACGCCGTTTTCTCTCATGCCCCTCATCGGAAGAGCGCTTGCACGCTCCAAGAAAGATGCGCAAAAAAATATTCTCTGGTCCTCGATCACGCAAGATGATTTCCTTGCGACGCATCGTACGCCCGAAGACGCGCCTGATGTCTTGAAACGCATTAAAAAAGAATTTTCGCACGCTCGCGCCTGCGTATTGTTGTGGCAAGATATAAATACAAAAAAAATCCACGCGCATATTGCCGCCGATGTCCCAATACTGACGCTCCTGTGCCAGAGAACAAATGGAGAATTTAAAGATATATATACAGAGCTTACTGACACATATGATTCATTTCCCGATGCGGAACGTGTCGTCACCACATTGCTCGACACAGTGCTTTAGCTTACAATTGAAAGAGTAATCGCGAATATACAAATTGGGAACAACCATATAAATAGAAAAATATTTTTCGTATTCAAATATCTATTTGCGGCTCCTCCATAAAACAATGCCAAAATTTCAAGAAGAAAAATCACAGCGAAAAACCGATGCGCTTCGCAAACACGAAGAAGAAGAGGTGACTAAACTCCTTGCTGATCGTTATCATATTCCTTATGTTGATCTCGCCGTCTTTCCCGTTGAGATAGACGCATTAAAAATCCTTTCCGAAGAAATATCCCGATCCGGAGAGTTGGCTATTGTTCGCACCACAGGTAAAAATCTTGAGATTGCCCTTCATAAGCCGGATAAACCCGAAGCCATGACTATCCTCGATCGGCTCAAAGCCGATGACTATAGCTATGACCTCTTTCTTGCATCAAAGAGCAGTCTTGAGCATGCATGGGAATCTTATAAAAAAGTCCCTGCATTTAATGAAATGAATATCGGATCAATTCAGATTTCGTCCGAACGAATACTGCAAATGCAGCAGCAGGTCGCTACCATCGGACAAGTGAAAGGACTCATTCAAAATACATTAACCTCCCGCACGAGCGAGGCGCTGGAAGTAATTCTTGGGGGCGCATTGTCGCTTGATGCATCCGATGTCCACATCGAACCTCAAATGGATATGATCCGCTTGCGCTTTCGTCTGGACGGCGTTTTGTATGACATCGTCCCCATTCCTCCGAAACTTTTTCATTTTCTCCTCTCGCGCATCAAACTAATTTCCGAACTCAAGATAAATGTTCATGACCGCGCACAAGACGGTCGCTTTACGATTAAAACAAAACCGACCGATATTGAGGTGCGTACATCAACGCTCCCCGGGCCAAATGGCGAAAATATCGTGTTGCGTATTTTAAACCCCAAAGCCATTGATGTGCGATTCAACGACTTAGGCATGCAACCATGGGTCTCAACGGCAATGCAAACGGAGATGAACCGCCCCAATGGCATGATTCTCACTACCGGCCCCACTGGATCCGGAAAAACAACAACGCTCTATACTTTTTTGCGTACCATTTATAATCCTACGATTAAAATCATCACGCTCGAAGATCCGATCGAATATCACCTTTCCGGCATTGAGCAAACGCAAGTTGATTCTGAAAAAGGATATGATTTTGCCAATGGTCTGCGCTCCATTGTGCGCCAGGACCCGGATGTCATACTTGTGGGAGAAATCCGCGATCTTGAAACCGCAGAAATCGCCATGCAAGCCGCCCTTACCGGACATCTTGTCTTTTCCACTCTGCACACAAATGACGCCGCAGGTACGGTTCCCCGCCTTATTGATCTCGGTGTGAAGCCTGCAAGTATCGCGCCCGCGCTTAACGTAACCATGGCCCAGCGCCTCGTCCGCAAGCTCTGTCTTGAGTGCCGCAAAGAGGGACAGCTCACCGGCGAGCAAAAAAAAGCAATCGAAGATGAAACTATCAACTTCCCCAAAAGCGTCGCTGTTCCGCCGGTATCTGAATGGAAGATATTTACCGCCCATGAAGAAGGCTGCGATCAATGCAATCACACCGGCTACAAAGGACGTTTAGGAATTTTTGAAATTATCTTTATTGATGAAATAATTGAAAAACTGATCATCGCAAGCCCGTCAGAATTTGATATAAAAAAAGCCGCTGTCGTGCAGGGCCAAATTACCATGCGGCAAGACGGAATTCTTAAAGTGCTTGCCGGCATCACTGATTATATAGAATATGAGAGAGTGGTGGGAGTGTGATATTAGTTTTTAAGTTATAAGTTTTTAAGTTAAAAATCTGGACTTAAAAACTAATTAAGGCTTATCTTCCAAGGTCGTGGGCAATTACTCCGGTTTGGGAACGCGGAGGTTAGGATTCCTTCCAGAAACACCACCGTCCTCCGCCTCACAAGAAAATTTGAAACGTATTTTCTTATGAGGTGGAGGGCCGCAATGCCCTGGGTAAAAAATCCCCATTAAGGTCCGTTTGTAAAATGGTACACTTAATTGCCCACGACCTTGGAAGATAACAGAGATAAAATATGGGGTTTAGCCGCTAGCCACTCATTATTACCCCACCCCAAGAGCACGCAAAAAGGGCTAACCGCCCTCATTTAATTTATGCGCCACTATTCTCAACGTAACTACATTATATCAGATAGAATAAATTATGTCAAATACACCCGAACAACAGGTAAGCGCAGCGCCTCGAGATCGCGAAGACCCTAGTCTTGATATGACATTGCGACCAAGCTCATGGGATGAGTATATCGGCCAAGATCACCTCAAAAAAAATCTTCGCATCCTCCTTGATGCCGCAAAAAAAAGAAAAGAACCTGTAGAACATATTCTCTTAAGCGGGCCCGCAGGACTTGGTAAAACAAGCATGGCTCATTTGATTGCGCGCGATATGAACACCAATATCCGCGTCACATCAGGCCCTGCGATTGAGCGGGTCGGTGATCTTGCCTCTATTCTCACCAACCTCACGCCCTATGATATTCTCTTTATCGATGAGGCGCACCGGCTCAATAAATTAATCGAGGAAGTTTTATATCCGGCGATGGAGTCGCGCACGATTGATATCGTAATCGGCAAAGGACCGTCCGCACGCACTATTCAAATTGAGCTTCCCCCGTTTACTCTTATTGCCGCAACCACGCGCGTCGGTCTTCTGTCCGGTCCTTTGCGCTCGCGCTTCGGCACGTCATTCCGCCTTGAGTTCTACTCACAGCGCGACATTGAAACAATCCTTAGACGCTCGGCTCACATCCTTGGTCTCGGTATGGATGATATCGCGGTCAACACCGTTGCCCGCGCTGCCCGCTTCACGCCGCGCGTTGCCAATCGCCTCTTAAAGCGCACCCGCGATTATGCGCAGGTGCATGGTGATGGATTCATCACTGCCGACATCGCCGCAAAGACACTTGAACTTTTAGAAATAGATCATCAAGGGCTTGAGCCTATGGACAGAAAAATTCTTTCCGTTATTATATCCACATTCGGGGGCGGTCCCGTCGGCAAGCAGGCAATTGCCGCCGCATCGTCCGAGGAAGAAGATGCCATTGAAGAAGTCTACGAGCCCTATCTCATGCAGCTTGGCTTTTTAGAACGCACCCCCCGCGGACGCATGGCAACATCAAAAGCCTATCATCATCTTGGTCTCCAGCCCCCTAAGCAGCAACTTTTCTAATAGATTATAGAATGAGCTTGCAGCTTGTAGGAAGACCTATTTTTTACCCACAAGCCACCAGCTACAAGCTAATTCCTGCCCCAATGTCCGGACATTCTAAATGGTCCCAAATTAAACATAAAAAAGCGATCACGGACGTAAAGAAGGGAAAAATATTTTCCAAGCTCGTGCGGGAAGTTATGATTGCGAGTAAAACCGGCGGCAGTACGGATGCAAACGTGCGTTTGCGCGCGGCAATTGAGCGCGCGCGTAATGTTGGGGTGCCTAAAGATAATATTGATCGGGCGGTCATTCGAGGGTCCGGCACCGAGCAAGGTCAAGAATTTAAAGAATTTTTGTACGAAGCAACAGGTCCCGGCGGTCTCGCAATCCTGATTGAAGGTATTACCGATAGCACCAATCGTAGTATTAGTGAAATAAAACATTTGCTTAGTACGCACGGGGGTCGCATCGCACAACCAGGATCTCTCTTGTGGAATTTTCAAAAAGTCGGCATTCTGGAAATTAGTGCCGAACAAAATCCGCAGAAATCAAATGATGACATCGAGCTTGCCTTGCTTGAATCCGGCGCACGCGATTTTTCTTCTGCGGATCGCATATGGACAATTGAAACTGAATTTACCGACCGTGAGCGCATCCGCAAGGATCTAGAACAGCAGGGTATCACGGTGCATACATCAACTCACGACTATAAGTCAGGAAGCACTATTGCATTAGAACCAAGCCTCTCCGCTGCAGCCGAATCACTTCTCGACGCGCTCACAGATCACGATGACGTGCAGGAAGTGTATACTAATTTGAAAAGCTTGTAGGAATTAGCTTGTAGGAGAAATTATTTTTCCTACCTATAAGCTACAAGCTAATTCCTCTTTATGATTATTCTTGGCATTGACCCCGGCACGACATCAATCGGATATGCGATTCTTGACTGCGAAAACCAAAGGGAACCACGGCTTCTTGAGGCCCGGCTTCTCCCTATTGTTTCCGTTGCCTCCGGAGATCGACTGATGGATATTCATCGTGAAATTAAAAAAATTATCGAGCAGTGGCATCCCCGCGCCGCATCAATCGAAAAACTTTTTTTTGCCAAAAACGCAAAGACTGCAATGACGGTAAGCGAGGCAAGGGGAGTTATCCTCTTGACAGCAATGCTTGCCCGAATTACAGTCTATGAGTATACGCCGCTTACCATTAAAAAGGTGGTGACAGGAGACGGGAGTGCTGACAAAACTCAAGTACAAAAAATGGTGCGTTTGATACTCAAAGAGACCTCTGCGCTGCCATCTCAAGATGACGTATTTGACTCCATTGCTTCCGCGCTTTGTTGCTTGTATCAAGAAGGAGGATTAATGCGTAAAAATAGTAAAGAAGGAATTATATAACTTATAAAGGTCGAGACAACACAATATATATTATAAGTGTCTCATATAACATACATGACAGACGAAACAAGTATCTTTAACATGGACGACGATGCCATGTACGATGACAGTGAAACGACTGACGATGACGCCATGGACGAAAACTTCGATGATAACGAAGAAGACGGACTCGAAGAAGAGGATGACAAGGACGAAACAATGTAATTTTTTTGAACGTATAAATAAAATAATCCCCCCTCCGACTGATGGGGGATTATTTTATTTATCTTCGTAACGAGCGCAGATAATAAGTTTCTTATTCCCCTCCTAGGATAGGAGGGGTTGGGGGTGGTAACTGCGGACCCCTCCCAACCTCCCGCTGATATCACAAGAACGGAGAATAACCGCCTATGCTAGTGGAGGAATCAAATACGTAAGTTCTCTCCCTGGCACCACCCTATCTCACCCTCACAAACCGCCTCCTTCCAACACGAATAATACTTCCCTTTTTAATATGAATCTGCTTTTCTTGCGCCCTCAAGTTTGTGCCATTAATTTCCACCGCGCCCTGCTCTATTAAACGGCGCGCTTCTGACTTTGACGGCGCCATATAAGCTGCTATCAGCAAATCAACAACTCCCCATATCCCTTCTTTCAGAGAAATTTCTTTCATGACATCAGGCGCATCCCCATGTGAAAATACCTTTATAAATTCTTCTTTTTCGCGGCGAGCCGTTGCCGCGCCGTGATACCGCGCGACCAAAGCAACGGCAAGCATAAATTTCGCCTCCATGGGGTTTTTTCCACGCTCCATGTCTTCGCGTATGTGATCTACTTCAAGCATTGGTATATTTGTATACGCTTCCAGATACGAAACAATCAACGAATCAAGTACGCGCATTGCTTTGCCGAATTTATCTTTGGGCGAATCATTAAGCGCGATGTAGTTACCCAACGACTTGGACATTTTTTCTCCTCCTGAAAGCCCGGGAATGAGTTTATGCGTCATAATTGCCTGCGGGCGCTGTCCGAACCTGCCTTGAAAAAACCGCCCCATGTGCTCGTTAAAGAGCTGATCAGAGCCAATGATCGTGAGATCGCTTTTAATCATTACTGAATCATATCCCTGCAAAATCGGATATAGAACTTCAGACATAGTAATCTCTTTCCCCTCTTTAATTCTCTGCTGGAACATATCACGCTGAATTAATTGCGCATGCGTTACTATACTCAAAAGATTGAGAAATTCAGCTGTTTTCATTTTCCCAAACCATTCCGAATTTTTGCGCACTTCATACACGCGCGGCGAGGTAAGTAAAATCCCCTCAACTTGTTTTTTGAGTGCCGCAATATTTTTCTTTATAACCGCGGGCGCCAATACCGGCCGCGTTTGTGACTTCCCTGTAGGATCCCCTATCTGCGTCGTAAAATCCCCCAGCACAATCACCGCCTTATGCCCCGCTTCCTGCAAGCTGCGAATTTTCCACAAATTTACCGCGTGCCCAATATGCAAATCCGGCGCTGTCGCATCAATCCCCAGCTTCACCCGAAGCAGCTTTCTGCTTTTCAATCGCTCGGCTAATTCCTCGCGAGTAATAATGTCCTCTACGACACGGGTGAAGATTTCTGAATTAATCGTGAATTCTTTCATAATAAATAAATGGTATCACATTCTTAACCCTAGTCATATATGAGTCACTTAATAAAAGCAAAAATTATCTATAAAATCAACAAAAAAGGACTGGGGTTTTGACCCAGTCCTTAAAATAAAAATTCAAACCAATCCTAATGCCGCCACCATTCTTTACGCCCAACCTGCCTATCAATATCCTTAACCAATTCGCGGTCGCGCTTGCCTTCAGTAATAATCTCATTGTGGCGTTCTTGTTGTCCCGCTTCATTGCGATCAAGACCAGAAGTCAACGTTTCCCGACCTACATCCCATTCATAAACATACGATGCTAATAATTCCTCATGTCGCTTCCGTTCTCGAACCTTATTTTTTTCAATGCTTATGGCTATCAACATTACTAAACCTAGTAATACCCAAAACAACATGATGATGTCTCCTTGTGTGGCGCATCTTTTAGATGCATACCAACATTGATGATTTGTTAAAAATCTTATAGCAAGATTACTATCATAATAGCACTTTGTCAAGTATAGTGCCTTGACTTTTTACTTAATTTAGATTATAATACAATCCAAGAACATTGACATTATGTATTTTTACTTGAGGTGCTAAATGAGCAAAGAAAGTAAAGTTAAAGCCATGCTTCGCCACCCACTCACAGAAGCGCTGCTAGGAGATCTTGTGGTCTTTACCGGAATGGACAGATTACGGGCGCTCCTAAGCAAGAAAAAAAATGAAAATGACGGGACGACTGCGGCTCAACCAAAAAAAGAACCAGCAAAACTTCCTGCGATCTTTGTCAGCCTTTCAAAAGATGAACGAACGAAGCTGGCAAAATGGTTGCCCACTATCTCGCATTATCACAGGGTGAAGATCGAGGAAATGGACAAAGAGTCTCTCCAAAAACTCTTAGCCTTTCCTGAAGAAGATGAAAGGATCGAAGCTCTGGCGATGTTTGAAGAATCTCCCGCAGAGGCGATCAAACGCGTAACAGAACGTTTCAAAAATATCGAACCTATCATGCCCAAAACATCCAAACTCATTGAAGAATTTGGTGATTGGGGAAAAAGCCCTGACCCGCCGGAAAATCCGCGCATTACTGCTATCAAGCTAGTTATAGAGACGAAATTGCGTTGTATGTTCGGATTTGTTAGCGGATTTATTAAACGCAATCTGTAATCACAAATAAGGAGCAAGATGTGTTAGACAATCTAATTGCCGGTGCTGGTAGATTTATTAAGGACAACGGAATATATGCCGCAATTTTTATCATTATGGCGCTTATATTCCCCGTAATCACTATTGCGGCAGGAATGGGATATGGTATATGGTGGGGAATTTTTCATACCATTATATTTATCCTTTTTCTTACTGCGGTGATTCTTGGACCTATGTGGACAACACGACGCGTGGCACTGGTTCTCTGGATCACGGGCGGGTTGGCGTGCCTTGTATTCGCCATAGCCATTATTGACGCATGGAAACCAATCGCCGTATTGACTGGTCTCGTATTGAGCGAGATGGGTCTTGGAGTTTTAACACTCCTTGGATCCGGCACTACGCTCGGATACGGCATTGTCCTTGCACTAAGCCCGATTGAGGATGTAAAAGACGCACAACGCCGAGGAGCAAGGGTACTTAATCATTTCATCGGCATAGCCGCGTGGGAATGTTTTGCCGCATGGTACATCATCTCCCTTGGACAATATATGTCCCTCTACACCACCGTCTTTGTCATATGCACAGCAGGTGTAATCCTCTATGGTGGGATAGCATGGGAAATTGGCGGCGCGTTCGGTAAAAAGACTATCTACTACACGGCAATAATTGGGTTCTTAAGCGCCACCACAATCGCCATTAACCGTTTGCTGGTAGAAGAAGAGTTTATTAATCAGCACTTCGACAAGCAGACATGGATGAAGGATATTGGAAAATTCCTTAGTGAGGCAATCACAATCCAGAATCATACGCTCGCATGGTTTCTTGCAATCGTAATCTTTCTTTCTCTTGGTTTTATCCTTGCCGGGATAAGCGGAAAGAAAGAGATTCAAAATATCGTGCAGCGAGTTGTGTTTGTAATCGTGGGCGTATCTCTCCTCGTGTGGCTCGTATGGTTTGATGGGTATAGCGTCGCTATAAGCGGATTAACCGGATTAGCCAAAGCAGACCTTCCCAAACCAGAAGTGTGGCATGGGATCTTGAGAATGTTGATTATTATTCTCATAATTCCCGCTCTCGCAATCCGTTTCCAGCAAGGGGGATTCCGTGGATTTACAATGAGGATATTATGGATAACCCCATGCGTTCTCTTGCCGTGGTTTCTCTTTGAAGGGTTCCTTTGGAAATGGTATCCTTATCTTTCGTCACAGCTTGGCGGAATGATTGATACATTCCTCGGATCCCTCTAGGGGTTAACTTATATTAATCTTACAGCGGTATGCCACTTGGCATACCGCTCTTTTTATGATATAATCGAAATATGGAAGGAGCACCACATAAACAAGACAGTGAAGAACCGCCTCGCGAGAAAAACCAAGAAAAAACATGGCATTGGTGGTATGGTCACGAAGAACATATCCATAGAAAGAAAAAACCAGCCGATAAAGCATCTCGAGCTTCTTCAGGGTCCTCTCATGAGGCACTGGGTCATGTGGAAACAGCAGAACCGGAAACTGAAAAAACTCCGAGAGAGAGAACTGAACCGCAAACTCGTGAGAGGACACTCGCAGATTATTCAACAAAAGAAAAAATAGAAGCAATACTTGAGGGCGAAAATTCTGAAGAAGGAGATGCTGCAAAAAAATCAACACTCAAGAAACGTTTGAGGGACATCAAGTACCTTATTCAAGGACGTGACTATGACCGCGTAAAAATGAAAACAGATCAAGGCGCATCAACTCCTTGGCGCACGAATGTCTATTGGAATGAAAGCAAGAAGCCATATCAAGCTGCATGGAGAAATTTGCGGACATGGGCAATCGACAATAAAATATGGGATAAGGAAGACGAGAGGGAATTTATAAAAGAAACCGGCGGCAGAAAAGACAAGTGGCTCCGTGACACAGCTCAAAGCATGGGTCTTAATATCGCCGTAGGCGGACTTTACGGCGTGGGCTATGCAATCATCGCTCCATGGAAAGCATTTGAGCTAGGGCTCAAATTTGCCTCTCATATGACAGGAGATGAAAAATACACCCACGGCATGATGGAGAAAATATTTGGTAAAGAGAAAGAGAAGGCAGAAAAAAAACAGAAAAAGGACGAAAAACGGAACCCATTGCAGGAATATAATACTAAAATTAAGGTCAAAGAACATGAGATTGAGTATTTAATAGGACTAAAAACACAGATGACAGATTTTGATAGATTAAAATCTATCAAAGAATCTCCGGAATATACGGCGGCATCACCCGAAGAACGAAGTCAACTCGAGAAAAAAAGCGAAAAAGAATATCAGAACGCGTGGCGGAAAACGCGCTTGTATTGGATTCAAGAACAGGCATGGACCATAGAAAGCGAAGAGCAATTCCGAAATGAGATAGGTGAAAGTAATTTAGACTCGCATAGCCTGCTCACGCCTCAAGAATTTAAAAAATCTCAAAAAGCGGAAGAAAGAATAAAGAAGATAGAGAAAGAACTGGGGGTTTTAGAAACGAAGTCGGAGAAATCAGACGATGACGAAACAAAAGGAAAAAATCTTCAAGAGGAAAAAGAAAAACTTAAAGATACTATTGCAGAGATTAGTGAAATAAAAAAACAGCGCAAATCTAGCTTAATCTGGCCTGAATACAAAAAAGGGAAAGAAACAGAAGATTATATTTTAACTTCCGGAGATGCGGATACCGAAGAAGAATAACATATGGACTTTAATGCATTAGCACAATCGAATATCATCAGCACGCTCAGCCTCGCCGACGCTCCTAAAGACGTTCAGCGGGAAGCGATCAATGAGGCGACGGAGATTATTTTTGATAGCGTGACTGACCGCATTAAGGCGGAGCTTTCGGGTGAAGCGCTTGCTCAATACGAGCAGGTATTTAACGATCATGGTTCAGAAGAAGAACGCACTGAATTTCTTAAAAAATGCATTCCCAACTTCGATGAGATTGTTAGGGAGGAAACACTTCGCTATAAGTATCTGATGGAAATTATGAATTCATCTCTCAAGAAATAAGATTAGGACTTACGCACTTAGTTTTTTATTCCCCTCCTAGTATAGGAGCGGCTGGGGGAGGTAGTTGCGGAGAGTACCCCTCCTAACCTCCCCTATACTAGGGGAGGAACCAAGTGCCTAAGTCCTAAAGATATAATATGCAAAGCCGCCCGCCTCAACACTCGAAAAAAAAATTATACTGGTACCTGTCACTTGCCCTGATAGCGGTTTTTTTAATTGGCGGCACATGGTCGTTCTATTCTCTTTTTGCCAGCCTCCCTAATCCTGAACATGTGATAGACCGATCTATCGCTCAATCAACTAAAATATATGACCGCACTGGCGCCGTCCTTCTTTATGAAATCCACGGCGAAGAAAAACGCACAGTAGTTTCTTTTGGCGATATCCCCGAAACAATAAAACAGGCAACTCTTGCGGCTGAAGATATTAATTTTTACAAACATGGCGGTATTGATTTCAAGGGAATATTGCGCGCCATCTTCGTGAATTTGCTTCATGGCGGCATATCACAGGGAGGATCTACTATCACCCAGCAGCTTGTTAAAAACTCAATCCTCACCAGCGAGCGTACGTTTACGCGTAAAATCAAAGAAGCTCTTCTCTCTCTTCTCATTGAAAAAAAATATTCAAAAGACGAGATTCTCACGCTTTATCTTAATCAAATCCCCTATGGATCAAATGCCTACGGGGTGGCCGCGGCGGCGCAGACATTTTTTGATAAACCGCTCAATCAGCTTACATTAAATGAAGCAGCGCTCATCGCTTCGCTTCCAAAAGCTCCCACATATTACTCCCCCTATGGATCCAATAAAGAGGATATGATTAGCCGCAAAAACCATACACTGGATCGCATGGCGGATGTAGGATTTATTACGCGTGCTCAAGCGGACAGCGCAAAAAAAGAAAAACTGAATTTTAATCTTCCTCAGCAGGGTATCCGGGCACCTCATTTTATTATGTATGTCCGTGATTATTTAAACAATAAATACGGCGAACAGTTTGTAGAATCCGGAGGACTGCGCGTTATCACAACACTCAATTGGGATTTACAGCAGCAGGCAGAAAAAGCAATCTCTGAAGGTGCTCAAAGAAATGAAAAACTAGTGGGCGCTAAAAACGCTGCCATGGTCTCCATAGATCCGAAAACAGGCGATATTCTCGCTATGGTGGGATCACGTGATTATTTCGATCTTAAAAACGACGGCAATGTAAATGTATCTATTAGACCGCGCCAACCAGGATCTGCATTTAAGCCGTTTGTCTACGCCACTGCATTTAAAAAAGGATACACCCCCGAAACGGTTCTTTTTGATGTGCCTACTGAATTTAACGTCAATTGCAACGCTGACGGCACACCTGGACCGGCGGTCAAAGATCCTAAAAACTGCTATCATCCAAAAAACTACGACGACACATTCCGCGGACCCGTTGATCTTAGGCACGCAATCGCACAATCACTTAATGTGCCGTCGGTTAAACTTCTCTATCTCGTGGGCGTTAATGACACTATTGCCACCGCAAAAGAAATGGGTATTAGCACGCTTGATGATCCAAAACGATATGGACTTTCTCTTGTGCTCGGAGGCGCTGAAGTAAATCTGCTTGAGATGACATCTGCCTTTGGCGCATTTGGTCAGGATGGCATTCTCCATCCCAAAACATCAATTCTTAAAATTGAAAATTCTGATGGCGTAGTGATTGAAGAAAAAAAAGATTCTGCAATTCCCGTCATTGATACGGAAGTTGCGCGCACGATTAACAGTGTACTCTCCGATGACAACGCTCGTGTTCCCGTGTTTAGTCCGCATGGTTCCCTTTATTTCCCTGATTATCAAGTAGCGGTCAAAACAGGAACCACGCAAGACTACCATGACGCATGGACGATTGGCTATACGCCCTCTCTTGTCACTGGTGTATGGGTCGGAAATAATAACAACACCCCAATGAATAAAAATGCATTATCAGTAATGGTTGCGGCTCCTATTTGGCACGCAGTTATGCAATCAGCCCTTACGACCACACCCCCGGAAGATTTCACACCCCCGGAACAACATAGACCGGAAAAACCAATCCTGCGCGGTATTTATCGTACAGGAGACGTGATTAAAATAGATAAACTATCACATAAACTTGCCACTGCTCTCACGCCGCAGGATATGATTGAAGAGGTCGGATCTGGAGAAATTATATCTATTCTTGGAATATTAAAAAAAGATGATCCACTCGGGGCCCCGCCCGCAAATCAATACGAAGATGGACAGTTTAAAAATTGGCAAGACGCCATCAGTACATGGCTCACCCAACATCCCCTTCCGGCCCCCATTAATCCCACGGAATTTGACGACAGTCATATAAACGAAAAACAACCCCATATAACACTTGTCTCCCCAGATCAAGACACTATTACGAAAGACCAATTAACCGGAATTACCATAAATATAGAATCTTATTTCCCGTTACAAGAAATTCAACTCTTTGTTAATGACGGCTTAGTTGATTCAAAAACAGCGCCTCTACCTCAAGGATCTATTTCATTCCCGCTTATTAATATACCAAGTGGTCAACTTCGTATTAAAATTATTGCATACGATAGTGTAAAAAATAAAGTCGTTCTTGAGAAAATAATAACTATCACAGATCCACCTTCATAATAAATACCGCCCCCTAGCTATTTAGGTGGCGGTATTTATAAAAAAATTAACTTGTATCCCCTAGGTCATCTCATGATATTTCACCATATCATTACTTAAGATAGTCGTATGGGCATCACCACATACAGGAGTGAGCTATCTGACTTATTTTTAATCAATGACGGTGATTGTTCCCCATTGAGCCCAAAAAAGATATCATCTTCACTGGTTGTCTGTAACCCATCGAGTAAATATCGATAATTGAATCCGACCATGATATCTTTTCCTGATGGTGAACATGGAATAGTATTTTTATATTCCCCTACGTCTTGATTTAATGATGCTATCTCCAGACTTTTATTTTTAATACCCGTAGTCACTTCTTGCAGTTTTGACGCAAAAATACTCGATGCGCGTACTGCGTTGATAAATACATCCCTGCCCACAAAACAACTTGTCTCGAAATTCTTGGGTATAATACCGCCATATTCGGGAAAATTTCCTTCTGTGAGCCGAGATACAACCACACACTCATCAGTTTCAAAAAGGATCTGATTTTCCCCGATAGAGATGTGCACATTACCCTCATTACCTAATATCCGTGTAATCTCCTGTGAGATACGATGGGGCATGATAAACGAAAATGGTTCTATCTCCTTTCTTGATTCAAATAGGATTGTTTTTTCCGCCAAACGGAATGTATCAGTTGCGGCAAGCTTGATTGATGTTGGAGAAATATTTACAAATATACCACCAAGTTCCGGTTTAAACTCTGACATGGATACCGCCGGAAGTACGCGGCTTATTCCTTCACAAAATAACGCACATGACAGTGTAATTGAGTTTGATTTTTTAATCTTGGGCATAAGGGGAAATTCATCCGGTGTTACGCCGTTTATACGCGTATCGCGTGTCTCTGTTTTAATCATTAAACTGCCCTGCTTGTCTTCAAGCTGTATATTCTCATCCCCGATTGACTGCACAAAAGAACTGAATACTTTCGCGGGTACGCATACACTGCCGGACTGCTTGCCCTCTCCATGTATACTTGTGCTAATAGCTGACTCAAGATTCGTTGCGGTAATATGCAGTACATTGTCATGAACATCAACAAGCACATTAGCAAGAATAGGAAGTGTGATATTTTTACCGGTAAAACGCTCTGCATTCGCCAATGCTTTTTTAAGATGTTCGGTTGTACATGTAAATTTCATAGTTGTTATAACAATAGTAATAAGTATTAATTATTATTGTTATTATTAGTGGTGCGTAAGAGTGGGAAAATCACAAAAAGACATTATGCAGTCTGGATAATTTTTGTTTGATATCTCATGGGTATACTGTGGAAAACCTGATAAGAAATAATATATAAATATAATTTATTTCTTAATCCGCGAAAATTTTATTTCTTATGGCCTGCAATTCCTCTTCGAGTTCAGAGTTTATCAACAGCTCATGCGTAATTTTTTCACAGGAATGAATGGCAGTGGTATGGTCTCTTCCCCCGAGCCGTTCTCCTATTGTTGGATACGAACTTTTTAATTCTTCACGCATGAGATACATAGCAATTTGTCGGGGTTTTACGACATCTTTTTTGCGCGAGCGGTGCATAAGATCTTGTTCCTCGATGTCGTAGAAATCAGCAACTGCTTTAACTATTTTTTTTGCGGAGATAAATTTTTTAGGACTGGATGCATGGCTTAAGATTGATTTTTTTGCGATTTCAATGGTGATGGGGCTGTTGGATAGTTTAGAAGTGATAATAATGCGATTAAGTGCGCCCTCTAGCTCGCGGATATTATTCTTAATCTTATCGGCAATAAAGAGAAGAACATCTTCAGGGATACTCACCTGTTTTGTTTCAGCTTTTGTTTTGAGGATAAGGAGGCGGGTTTCAATATCGGGTAATCCGACATCAGCGATCATTCCGCCCTCAAAGCGCGATCGTAGGCGTTCTTCAAGAGTGGCTATCGCTTGAGGCGGTCGGTCTGATGAAATAATTATTTGTTTATTTTTTTCATAAAGTATATTGAATGTGTGAAAGAATTCTTCCTGCATTTTTTCAGTGCGTGCGATGAACTGCACATCATCAAGAATCAGAAGATCGACTTCACGATATTTTTCTTTTAACCTGCCCATTCCCTGATTGCGTAGGGCATCTACAATCTCACCCATGTATCGCTCGGCGGGTACATAGCGTATTTTATATGATGGGTTATGCAGAAGAATTTGGTTTCCAATCGCCTGGATAAGATGTGTTTTACCCAAGCCTACGCCTCCATAGATAAAGAGTGGGTTATACGTTGTACCGGGATTTTTAATGACCGATTGAGCGGCGGCGTGCGCAAGTTCATTGAATGATCCAACGATAAAGGTATCAAATGTATAGCGGGGGTTAAGATTAGTGAGCGGATTAACGCTAATATCTTTAAGTGTAGGAGTTTCATCGGTAAAGGAAACAGGATTAGAAAGATGTTTTCGTTTTATATTTTGGTTAGCGAGAGAAGCGATAGTTCCCACTTCAGGCTTGCCAATCACATAGTTAATATCGCGGATATCCGTGGACATTATTCGCATAACGTGAAGAATCGATTTATGATATTTATTTTGTAACCATTCTTTCGCGAATCCATTGGGAACAAATACAGTTACTACGCCATTTTCTATATCTTTGATGCCAGTTTCCTGGAACCACGTAAGAAAACTTGGTCGAGAGATATCAAGCTCTAGTTTTGTAAGTACTGATTGCCACAGTTCTTGTTTTTCCATAAGAGAAGGTAGCTATATTATGGGTTGTAGGTGAGAAGAAATACGTTTTTTGATTTCTGCGCAACAATGAGTATCTTATGTAAGTCTATAGAGCGTATCTCTATGGGGATTGCGAGAAGTATCTCTAACGTGTAGTATAATTTTAGTGGAGTGATAAAGATACATCAAATGGGAACATGGTGTGGATTGCCTGTGAATAACACTTGCACGGTATGAGAATTTATGTATTAATAGATACCTCACCAAGAAAAAAGTTTATTGAGCGGAGTACATGACTAATTAGTCGTTAAACCTTATATTCTGTACGTTATTAATTTTTTTATATTATGTCCATAACATATCAACCATCCAAGCGTAAACGTTCTCGTAGTCATGGCTTTCGTAAGCGTATGGCAACTCCCACGGGTAGGCGCGTATTGTCAGAAAGGCGTGCGAAGGGAAGGAAACGTCTTACTGTATGATACGAATTCACCGCCTTCAAAGCGCAAAAGATTTTCGTGCGCTGTTTCACTTCGGTCGCCGGAAAGAGACACATTTGTTCAAACTTACTACACTTCCCAATAATCTCTCATTCTCTCGATTTGCATTTATTGCACCAAAAACCGTAGATAAGCGTGCAGTAGTGCGCAATCAGTTGCGGCGTCAGTGTAGGGAATGGGTGCGCACACATTGTTCGTCCCCACTCGAGGGGCTTGATGTGGTAATATTTTTTAAAAAAAATGCAAAAGAAGCGACAAAAAAAGAATTTTATAAAGATCTGGCAACTCTGTTGCAGTATTATATATCAAAGTAGTCGTGTAATTATCGGTGCTGTGATTAGAGTGATTCAACTATATCAAAAAACAATTTCTCCTGATCACGGAATACTGCATGATGTATATCATGCTCGGCACTGCAGATTCTTTCCCTCTTGTTCAGATTACGCGATCCAGACATTGCGTCAATATGGACTCATGCGCGGAATCGTGTTGTCTCTAAGACGAATCGTTTGTTGCAATCCATTTTGCACTGGCGGATACGATCCTGTACTGCCTAAGAGCACATTAAACTAATAATAACCCATGTTTTCTTTTTTATATAACGAATTACTCTGGCGGCCGCTTTTCAATGGTCTTATATTCTTCTATACCGTACTTCCGATTGCCGATTTAGGCGTTTCTATTATTGCACTGACTATTATTATACGCACCATTTTAGCGCCTGTCCTTTGGAAGGCGCAGAAAGCTCAGAAAGATCTTCAATTAATCCAGCCTGAGATTACAAAGATTCAAAATCAATTCAAAAACGACAAAGAAGCTCAAGGCAAGGCTCTTATGGAGGTATACGCACGATATAAAGTCAATCCTTTTTCCGGATGTCTTTTAATGCTTGTCCAATTCCCTATTCTTATCGCGCTTCTTCATGTATTTCAAAATTTTGATACATCAAGGCTTTCATATCTATATTCATTTATCCATCATCCGGCGATGATCAATACGGTAAGTTTTGGTTTTCTTGATCTTGCGAAAGGTAATATCCCGCTTGGCGTTATTGCCGCGGTTACTCAATATTTTCAGATCAAAATGACTATGGTTGCGCAGCCGGTTAGCTCGGAAAATAGTTTTGCGAAATCATTTCAAACGCAAACGCTGTATATTTTCCCTGCCTTGATTTTAGTATGGTCATTTAAATTTCCATCAGCACTCACGCTCTATTGGACAATTATGAACGTTTTTGGTATTGTTCAGGAAATTGTTATGCGGCGCATGCAGGCACGCAAGAACGCACTAATGTCCAAATAAAAAAATAATCCCTCACACTGTCATTGCGAGGAACATGCCGCGACGAAGCAGTCTCTACCTCGGAATGTAAGATTGCTTCGTCGGAAGCCTCCTCGCAATGACAGCCTGATGACTTTTCTAAAAGTATGAAGGGTTATATGAAAAAGATATGGAAATTGAGTTTATAAAAAATGAAATCACTATACTTCTTAATGCAATGGGGTTTGGTCCCGACATTGAATCAATTGAAGTGCATCATGGCGCGGCAGTGCGTTTTAGCGTCTATATGCGGGGAAATGTAAGCATGCTTATCGGCGAGCGAGGCAATAACCTGGTCGCAGTTGAGCATATGCTTAAAAAAATAATTAATAAAAAAAATAACGAGGAAGAACAGCGCTTTACTCTTGATATCAATGATTACAGGATGAAGCGGCTTGAGGATTTAAAGCAGGATGTCAAAAATGCGGCGCGTGAAGTGCGGCTGTATCACCGTGAGTCGCCCCTGCGGCCCATGTCGTCATTTGAGCGCCGCATTGTCCACCTTCTTTTGGAGGAATATCCGGATATCACCACTGAATCAGTAGGTATAGATGCGGAACGCAGGGTTATTATTAAGCCGTATCCGTGATGCGGGACGGTATGAGAGAAAAAACACAACCCTTTATGGGTTGTGTTTTTTTGTGATGTGTGATATGATTCATGGGGTTATATAGGGCAATATTTTACGACAATGATTAATTAGAAGGGATATTGTGATGGCAAAATGTTGTGATTGCTATGATAGTAGTATATTTTCCAGTATTTATACAGGAAGCGGAAAATGCTCAAATTGTAAGGGAACTGGTCAGGTGGATGTTATTGTATTACCATTTGAGGGCATGATTAACACTCTTCTTGATTATGATCCACCTGAAAAAGAAGACTGCGAAGAATGTGACGGAACAGGAGATTGTCAAACATGCGGCGGAACGGGCAAGGAAGATGATTAACTAAAGCGCATTGTCGAAGCTTTCTCTATTGATTTGCGTAAATCCCCCCTTGCCAAGCAGGGGGATTTTTTAGGACTTACGCGTTTAATTCCTCCCCTAGAATAGGGGAGGTTAGAGGGGTACTCTCTGCAACTACCTCCCCTAACCCCTCCTAGGATAGGAGGGGAATAAAAGACCAGATGCAAGTCCTTTTTATATTATTCATGGCGCTTCATTTATTGTGTCAGTTTTAGCCGCCAGAGGATGCCGTCAGTTCTGTTCACAAAGATAAGATAATCTTTTTTTGTTGCAACAGTGAGGTTTGTTATGTCGATTGCTCCGCCGGAAAATATAAGCGCAGCGCTTTGTGTATCAAGTTTAAATGAGATGATGTGATCCTGCGTAGCGACCTCTCCGCGTAAATAATCATCGGGCATGACGGCCTTATAGGGAAATGCATTGGGAATTGCGCAATAAAATTCTTTTTTATCAATCCATACGCATTTTTCGGGAATGGTGAGAAAATCAAATGTTTGCAGTTGGGCGCCCGAGGCGTCGTAGAGCGAGAGGGCATACTGATTTCCTGCGCTATTCGTAGAACCGACGAGTATATGCGATGCGTCCGGAGACCAGAGTGTAGTGAGACCAAAAAGCGGTCCAAGAATTTTACGGAATGAGCCGCTGGTGATGGAATACACAAATACAAATCCATTTGCGTTGCCCGAAGGCGCTGTTTGAAATGCGATCTTGTCGGCGCTTATCCATGTAATCTGTGCGTCAAGAAGAGGCGTTTTAAATGCTTCCCGCACGCTTTTTGCGGAAGAGTTTGAGATAAATAAAGAAAGCCCGTTATTATTTTCCGTAAGATACGCAAATTGTTTGCCGTCCGGAGACCATGCAAAGCTCTTTATATCCAAAGGAAGGGAGATGACGCTTGATGTGCCGATATGGAGGAATGATTTCAATAGTTCTCCGTCAATATAAAATACGCCGGCGCGATCTTTGGCAGGCGACCAAATAGCATCCGCGAGCCCCACGATGGTGATGTTAGACAGTTTTTGCTGTATATGTATACCGGATAAATCCACGCTATATATATTGCCGCCGTCTTTTTTGTATAATAATATCTTATCCTGACTTTTATTGATCACCGGCGATATTATCGAGAAATCAGTGAGCGCTACAAGTGTCTCTTCTTTTATTTTGCCTTCAAGACCGGCAATAGGAGACGGGAGCGGAGTGATTTGTGATCCTTCTTGCGATGCGAGAGGTACGGGTGATTGGCCGATGGACCCGCCTACCGGAGCTTGTGGCGATCTTGCGGGAATTAATCCTGATCCGCGCGATGCAATGAGACGATAAAATGCGTATCCCAATAAAAGGACAAAAAGAAGAACAATACTGATAATAATAATTTGTCTTGTGCGATAATTATCGGGCATAGAAATATAAACAATATTATTGCGAAAGGGCGGGAATGACGTTGTTGCTTAATGTAAGGGTAAAGTCAGGATTGATGATATAGAGGATTAAGTAGGAGGTTATGACAATTACAAGACCAAAGACCGCATTCCATATTCTTGTTCTCGCATCAGAAATAGTAGAAGGATTATCACGAGCGATTAAATACTCTATCCCCGCAAACGTAAATATAATCAGCGCCGAAATACCCGCGATAGCTACACCAAAATTATATAAAGCGGAAAGAAGTACGCCAATGTCTTTATCATACGTCACCCCGTAGCCGGAAAGAAATTCAAGACCCGGGAACGGTATACCCGCGGCGGCAAAAAGCGATGATGCGTTTTTTTGTGTTATTTGAGAAGAATCAAGCGGATCTAAACGCACGCAATTTCCTTTACGCTGATCATGGCATGGGGAAAATGCATATGAGGGCGCGGGCGCTATGAGCGCACCGATAATAACGGTCATATATAATAAGACAAAAAATTGTTTCATTTTCTTATGGGTATATTAAGAAATGTGCTTGCGAGGGGGAGATTTATGTCTGTAGCAGAAACGCTATCCTGCACGGTAACGCGTATGGGTACGTCGCTAAGGTCTTGTCCTTGTGTATCAATGGTAAGAAAAAATGGATTTTGGGGAGTGCTCGATAGAGCGGTGCCTTGCACTGACCATGCATAAGAAAGATCATGCTTTGATTGTCTATTGAAGAAAAACGGCTCTGCTTGAATATCGATGATACCCGGAGCAGTGGAGGGAAACGCAGATGTTCCCCGGCGGAATTCAATACCGCCTAATGGAAGCGATTGATAAATGACGACATGCGGTTGCGTACTGATAATCCCGGTTCTTATTTCTTTTTTTATGCGTTTAGTAAGGTCTTCGATGGTAAGAACAATAGTCGGTGTATTCCATGCTTGTTCGGGTTGCTTAAACTCAAGCACTTGTTGACCAACCCCCTGAAGTGCGCGCTTGCCGTCTATGTTCCATGTAAAAATAAGTCTGTTTGCGGGAATAAGCGATCCGTCGATGATAAACGTAGGAATCGCGGCAATGCGCATGGAAGAATTTGGGATAGGAAGCGCTTTACCCTTGTACCATTTCGGTATATAGGTCTGCGCAGTCCATGTAAGCGCTACATCGGTGGTATAAATTGTCTGGGAAGTAGTGACCGGACTGTCATCCATTGGTTCTGCGCGCACGCTTATACGCTTGCTTGATCCTATTTCTCCGGCGATAAATGTAAATGATTTTTTGCCAAATCCCGAGATGTCGTTACGGCGCACGCCATCAATGGTCCAGATAAAGTTGGTTGTATTGGGGTCAGATGCAGCAATTTGAGCTTCGACAGTAACTGATTCGCCGGAAGATGGAGATTGAGGGGTTGCGGTAATCGTGAAGGGCGGCACAAGCTGGTTTTTAAAGAGTTGAGGAGTGGTAACGTTTGTTATCATAGGAATGGGTGTTGGTGTGGGAGCGGGTGTAGGGGTTGATTGCTCGAGCAAGGGAGATGGTAATGCAGGTGTTGTTGTCTGCGCATATACAATAGAAACCCCGCATGACATGAGGATCAGTATAAAAGCTATATTGCGCAGGTTTATATTCATGAGTTGTTTCTCGGGGCAATACCGCGTTTTATTTGGCATCGCCCCGATGATTGTTTCCAATCAATCCCCTTCCCTCCTTTCTTTTAGTATACTATGCGAAGAAAAGAAAGTTTAGTCGTTGCATGCGTGTGTTTGCAAGGGGGATATAATTTTTAATTAACAACAGGTCGATTCATGGACGGCGGATATGCTGTTTTTTCATTACCCGGCATGTTACTTGGTTCTTCGTGCGATTGTTTGGAAAAATCTTCTTTTGCCTTTTTAATCAATAACAGCTGGGACGGGTCTGATGTAATAATCTGGTCTTCTGTATATGAAGCAATTACTTTAATTGCCACATGCTTAAAGCCGGCAAAAAATATTCCCTCTCCTTGTTCGGATTCAAGCAGTAAAAATTTTTCTTCCTCGGTGAGGTTAAACGTCTGCATAACAAGATCAATGGTTGCAGGTGATTGTTTAAGCAGTGTCTGCATGGATGAATTGGTGATAATAGGCTTGCCATATGGCGAATTCAAAAAGTCGCCGACATCCTGGGTTATCGTGGTAAGACCGAGATAATATTTGCGGCTACGTTTTGCGATGCCGAACAAGAATGAAGCGCCATCATCATTTTTCATAAGCCACCATGCCTCATCCACGACCAATATCCGTTTTTTAAGGCTCGTGCGCACAAGATTCCAAATATAATGCAAGATAAGGAACATGCCGACCGGACGCAATTCATCTTCCATGTCGCGCACCGAAAAGACGACTAGGCGATTTTTTGCTTCAATATTGGTTGGCTGATTGATAAATCCGGACCATGTGCCGGTTGTATATTTTTTTAATCGAATGGCGATATTTTCTCCTCCGGCGGTACTGGCAAGAACGAGCTCAAGATCGGAAAGCGTTGGTGATATGATTTTTGAAAAATCCGATTCAGGGGTGATATCGCGCGAGGCATATGTTTCCGTGATTGCTTGATCGAGAATCGCATCTTCTTCGGCGCTAAGTCCTCCGAGCATGAGACGCAAAAGACCTATTATATTAACAATATTTGAGCGCAATACGTCCGCAGGTGATTCATCGGGGCGGGGAATGGGCAAGTCAAATGGATTGATGTGATTTTTTGATGTCAGTGAGATATTAATAAACGTCCCCCCGACTACCTGTGCAAGATACTCATACTCTTTTTCCGGATCAATTATGATAATATCAATCCCCCACACCAGCGAACGCAATACCTCAAGTTTCATCATATAGCTTTTTCCCCCGCCGGAGGTGCCGAATATTACCGAGTTTGAATTGGGAAGAGAGTAACGATCAAAGAGAACAAGACTATTATTATGCCTGTTGATTCCATAGAGAATACCCTTATTGGAAGTTAAATCAAACGAAACAAAGGGAAATGTAGATGAAATTGGCGGCGAACTTAAATAGCTATTGATGTCCAGTTTATCAATATTTAGGGGAATCACCGACTGGAATGCTTCGGCTTGCTGGAATAATGCCGGTTTCGTGTGAACAAGCCGCGCCTCAAGAACGGATTTAATTTCATTTTCCAGTTTATTAAGGTCTTCTTCATTGGATCCGTAGATGGTAAGATATAGGCCGAAGTTGAATAATCTTTCTTCTGCCTGCTGAAGTTTGTCGCGTAATTCTTCAAGATTACGATACGCAGTATCAAGAATCGGATCGCGCACAAGACCCTTCTCCTCGCGCATGGAAATCTGCGACTGCACTTGCGCCACTTTTTTGCGGAGTTTGCGGAGCATTGTGGCGGTATCCACGGGATGGATGTACATCGCGATGTCAAAAATTTTGTCCGTATTAATAATTGGGCTGAACCAGTTGGTGTGCAGGTAGCGCGGGTATGAAAATACGAAAATAGTGCGCGCAAGTTTTGAGCCAAGCCGCAGATAGGAAGAGGTAATCTCAAGCGCTGCAGGGGTTAGGGCATCTTGCAGTGTCAGTTCCGCGGTACGATAAATTTCTTCCGGGAATACGGAAATAATTTCTTCGTCTTCGGGATCGCTTTTTTTCTTAAATGAGTCAAAAATGCCCATTGGGGGTAGGTTGTAGGAATGAGATTATAGCTTGAGGGAAGTAAATTTATAGATTCTTTCCTACCAGCTACAAGCTAATTCCTACAAGCTATTCTTATTCTATTACTTGATTAAAACTCGGGAGATTTGCGGTTTTTTCAAATTCGGACGGATTGTACAGTCCATAAAATAGTTCAATAAGTTCATCGGTATTTAACGGTACGGATCGGATACCCATGTGCTTTAATCCACTCACCACTGCATTGACTCTCTGCCAAAGCTGATTTTTTTGTTCTTCAAAGGGTCCTGCGTCGGTAGCGGCGGGAGCCGACTTAAACATGCCGAATAAACTAGAGGCAACTCCTTTTTGTTCTAATATGCTTGGCGTAAAAGGAACAATCGCATAAAATGTTTTTGACATGATGTTACTCATTTCAACAAAGGAGGTAATAAATTCAATATATTCATTGATTTGGATTTTAAGAAGTTCATTGTCCTCATCTTTTTGGCGCGTACGCAATGAATCGATATACGGGGCAATATTGAGTTTGCGCGAATGAATCACGAATTGCAGAGGAAAATCAAGCGAGTTGAGGAAATTTTGATACTGGAATGTGATTGCGTCCTGCTCATCTGCTGATTTGAGCGCGAAATTGAGAGATGAGCACATTAAAACCATCCGAAGTCCGCCCTCTTTGAGGACAATAACATCTTCACGGATGGTATCGATAGCAAGAAATTGTGTTGCGGATGCGGCTTCGGTCATGGGGGCAGGTTGTAGGAATTAGCTGGTAGATGACAGCTTGTAGGCGAGAAAAAGAAATTTTCTTACCTACAAGCTAATTTCTACAAGTTCATTAAAATTGTTGCGGGGGAGTGTCTTGATCTTCTTGGGCATCGCGGAATTTTTCTTTTATATTTAAGCTCCATGCGAGATCGGATAATTTTGACTCTGAAAGTTTTGGGGTCGCATCAACGGTGACATCGGGGATTATTGCTGCCTTAGCAGGGGCATGTTTCTTAGTTACTTCTTTTTTCCAGATATAGACATGAGGCCGCATTGAGTAGAGAAACCCGTTTTTTATGATAGTAGGAAATGGAACATCGCTTATTTTTAAGAATGCAAGCGCTGCGGCGGTGGCTGCAATAACAATTGCAACTGGATAAAAAATAATAGAAACAAAAACGAAATTAGCAAGTACTATAAGAATAACTCCGCCGAAGAAATATACTGCCTGTTTAATTGTCAGTGGACCGATTACCTTATCTTCGACGGTAATAAATTGAGGTACTTGGAATTGCTTCATGGGCTAGATTATAGTGAGTGGTTTATAGAGTTTATCTAATTTTTTACTCAAGCGGTTCACGGTAAGGGTCACTGCCGGAAGAATAAGAAGGTGAGGCGGGTTTTGACGGGATTTCGGTGGAAGGAGCAGGATTTTGCGATTGTGGGGTTGGCACGGTTTCAGATTTCGGTTGTATGGGGGTAGAGGCGGGCGCAAAGAGCGATTCTTTCATACGCTCGACTTGGGATTGCATGGGGGGTTTTATCTTTTTATTTTCCTCAAGAAATTTTTTTTGCATCATTTGGGATGGTGCGATAGACGCTTGAGGGCTAGAGGTTAGGGTACTACCCGAAGGATCTAAGGGTGTTCGAGGTGATGCGGCATCAGGTTCTTTTAATTTGATACCCTCTACAGATTTTAATGGAGCGGGCATGATTGACGGAATAGCGGAGTCGGGTTTCTTCTCTTGAATAGCGGATGGAGTGAGCGGATTTAATGGTGGAGGGACTGGATGTGCAATAGTTGGCGAGGGTGGGACGGTTGGTACTGGCGGTTGGGAAGGAGCTATTGTCATTGGTATGCCCATGCGAGGATTGACCCCTGAAATATCGCCCGAACGAAGGGGTGTCTGGGGGACGCTCGGAGGATTTGGCGTTATCACTGGTTGAGATGGCGCTATGGGTGGTTTTGATGTAATCGATCCTGTCGAGGATTGAGGCGGCACGAGCGGCGTTGGCGGAAACGGTACCGAGGTTATGTGAGAAACTGAAGACATTGTTGAAGAAGGAGCTTCATCTTCAGAAACGGGAGGAAATTTAGGCGGAGGCGGCTGGGTGCGCGGAACTGAAGGAGTTGGGCTCGATTGCTGCTGGATTTTGTCTTGGGTAAGTTCAAACTGGTGGGTGTTTTTGAGCATTTCACGAAGCGGGAAAAAGACTTGGTGGTTAATTTCTTGGGCAATTGATTTTGCTTTTTGTTCATCAACGCGCAAATGATCTTTCACGCGCGGGACAAAATCATTTGGGTGCGTGAGACCAAGTACCACATATCCGGATTCTTCCGCGAGAAATCCGATTTGCTCGACAGTTAACCCAAATTTTTTGCCCACCTCAAAAATACGTTCCGAGTTTTCGGCGCTCATCATTTGTTCTTTAAGCGGCTCGGGGAGCCGCCGGAAACGCTCTTCAACTTCTTCCTGGCTGTATATTGACATAGCTTGGTTATAGTTAGTTACTTATGCATTACGAAACATATCATCCCGATGACATAGTGGGAATGGTTTTTTACGGGGTTGGAGTCGGGGTGGTGGTGCCGGGGGCTGGAGTTGGAGCGGGAGGAGTGACCGGGGCAGGAGCGGGGCGTCTTGCGCCGGCTTGTATGCGCATATTTCCGTAAATAAACTGCAGTGTTTCTTGTTTCATGATTCCGCGCATCATTTGTTCGTTTTGATGGAAGAATCCGTAAATCAGCTGCTGTGTCATGTCGGCATTGTAGCGGACAATAGATTCCATATCAGCTTTTGTTGAGGTCTCGAGAATAGCTTTTTTAGTGTCATCATCAGCAAGAGCATTTTTTGAAATTTTTGTTTTTTCTTCCGGCGTCATTCCGCTCGCAATTTTCTTTTTGGCGTCATAATCGTCGCGAGCACCAGGGACGCTTGACTTGGTCGCTTGGTCAAGCCGGGCTTTTAAGAAATTCTTTCTGCCAAGCTGATTTTCATAACCCATAACTTTCAGTTGAGTATTGTCATCGAGTTTATCAAAGTCAGTATATCCATCACTGCCTCTTCGCGAGTGAAGTATGTCTGCCATGGCGATTTTCTTATCTGCAGACAAGGTAGTTTTCAGTTGTTGTGTGAGCTGGCGGGTTGGTATATTGTTATACCCCTCCTTCATTTTATCTATATCTTCAGTTCTCTTTTGATAGTATCCGTGCACACGTCTTGTAATAGGCGCGGTAATTCTGCCAAGTATGGGCTTCTCTGCAACCCAGTTTGTAGTGCCAGTTACCGCAGTCCCCGCGCCCCGCGCCAGTGCGCCGCCCGCAAGTGATACGCCGCCCGTAGCCACGCCTGCCGCCGCGGTAAGCGCAACGCCCGCGGCAAGTTTCCCCATATTAATTGCGGCATCCGCTACTTCTGCGCCGAGTTTTTTGCAGGTAGACATGGTCGCTCCCAAAAATACGAGAAATATCACCATCGGCAACATAGCAAACACATTAGCCGCAAACGGAATGTCTCCGCTTATTTTTGTCATAGGCGAACTTGTCATCGCGTCAAGCATGAGCAGAGAAACATAAAATAGAAAGTAGAAACAGGGCGCGATAAATGACCAGCCAATGAGGTTTCTTAACCACCGATCAAATAATGACTTCGCGCCTTTCATGGGGATCGCGCTTAAGAAAAACGCGGCAGGAGAAAGTACGCCTAAAAATGCCATCATGACAATACGGATAGTCAAGAAACCCGCAACTCCGCCAAACATGATAATGATTAAAATAAGGAAAATATTCGCAATGCCCATTTGCATTGCCTCTTTTATTTGCGGGTTTCCTGTTACTGTTTGCGCAATTCCGCTTGCTCCGCCGGCTACTATTGCCATAACCTTATTTGCGTCCATGGTTTTTTCCGGACATTCTAATGGAACAGTCGTATTGGTCAGCTGGTTGAGTAAACAGTCTTTGTTGCTAGGGGTAGCGTTCCAGAGACTTTGGGTGCCTTGAGCAGAGGGACCTGTTTGTACTGTATTGAGTTTTGTTTTATTTATGATCCATCCTGCCACATCATTGCCTATTTTATCGCGAAACGGTTTTGCGAGCGCATTGCCGAATCCAAATGCGGCGCCGGTAAAGGCAAGACTGAAATTAATAAGAAATGCCACAATAATAAGACGCACCAATAGCCGTTTATTTTCGCCGCCAAATCCCCAGATGATTTGAATGGCAATCCAGAGAAGGATGAGTAAAAAAAGGCTGTTTGAAATATCGCGCATTACCTTCCATCCGCCGATAACGGCGGGCATATTGTTTGGATTCAGAACAACATTGAATATAAAAATATTATCAACAATGAAGCTAACAATAAACAGGAAAACAATAAGAATAGTCTGGATCACATAAAAGACTCCTATGATTACCCACCCAATCCAGCTTATGGGATTCATCCAATCAGGGAGGATATCGGCATGCGCAAAATGCGGCATTGTGATGCCGATAATAATCACGATCAAAAGGGGCAGTATCGTATAGAATGGTGATTTTTTGTGTAAGGAGGATATAAATCGCATAAACATGAGCTAGAATAGATTCTTGGATTCTTTGAAAAGCCGCTGTGCCAATGCGTTAATAATGGCAGTGATTGCCGCATCCACGGCATTGCTAATAGCGGTGGCTTCGGCAATGCCGATATCAATACCTACGTGATTAAGCGAGGTATTGAGCGCATCGGAAACAACAGCTCCCGGGGTGGTATTGGTTGTCTGGGTATAGCAGGTATAGTCCTGTACGTCGGGAAGCCACTCGCACACTTGGGATTTCTTTTTAAGGGTAACGCCCTGGAATCCGCTGCCCGTGCTGATTCTTGTTTTGAGCGCATCAAGGGCAGAGCCTTTTGCGGCCTGGAAATTGAGTTCTGCGATCAAGCCGGCGCCTACTGCATTATTTTGAGAATTAACCGCAATACCTACAAATGCCGGCCACCCGCCGTTATTGAAGTTTTGATAAAAGTGGTCTACGTTATCAACAATGCCCGTGAGAGTACACTGCAATTGGGCATTTAAATGTTTAAAATCTCCAAATGGGGTGGTGAGCTGTATTTTGAGGATTTTTTGAAGATTTACCGAGCAAAGATTGATGCCCGCAATATGGCTAAGCATCTCCCCGGCGCGCGCATTTGCTTCGTCATAAGCATTCTGCTCCAGATTTTTTACAAATCCGACATTGCCGCCTTCGTCGCCCTTGATCCATGCAACAGTTTGATTGGTGATAGTTTGAATTAACGTAAATATAAGTACGCGTATGGCGGGATAGAGAACGTATTTTTCCAAATAGGACTGGTTCTCGAGTCTCTTGAGCTCTGCTTCTTTCTTAGCCTCAACGAGCTTAAGTTCTGTAGCGGCTTTTTCTGCCGTGGTCTGAGCTTGAGTCGCTGCTGTATTGATAGCGGCAACGGCGGCGGAATCAAGCACGGGGACAATGGCTTGTGCGTGATAGAGCGGAACACTAATTTGCATAAGGCAAATAAGCGCTATGAACATGATGGTGATCCTGCGATGAGTTGTCTTGTGCAGATACATTGTTGTTAGGATATTGGCGTGTTATTTTTTATTTTCCTCCTAGGACAGGAGCAATGGTGGGGTGCGTAAGTTTTCATTGTGTTGTCATGGCAATACTTTTACCTTGCGCGAGTTCCGTATATTGCCTCTGCAGATCATTGAATGCGGATGTTGTTTCCATGTATTCTCGTAAGCCTACAAGAGCGGCAACGGGGTCCTTTTGCACGCCTTGGATTTTTTTTAATGCCTCCCGTTCTTTGATGGCGGTGTTGAGGTAATCCACATGAAGAGAAATAAAATCTTCCGGTACTGAAATTGTTTTTATATTGGCGAGAAATTGATTATATGCATTCACTTGTTCGCCCAACTGGTCCGCTGCCGCCGATGAGAGAATAGCATTATCCGTATGAACAATATCAGTAATGTCGTCTGAAATACTTTTTTGACCAGCAAGAGATTTGAATTGATTTGAGAGAATAGTATCGAATTGAGTCAAATAACGTAATATGTCGTCTTTGGTAGCATGGTGAGAGATAATAAGGTCATTGGCAGTGATCAAGGAAATATCAGAGGGTGTTTGTTCAAGAGTAATTTGTGCCATCTTATCGGCGAACGCATTAACATCCGGCTGGTCTTGGGGATTTTTTACAAGTTGCGTGAGATAATCACGACCAAATACTTCCGCAAGTTGTTGGGTAAGATTAGGTTTACTTCCGTCATCTTGGACAGAAGATGCTGGCGGGGCTAATGAGATGGTTGTTTTGGTTAATCTATCATTGGGTCCGGGTTTAAGGGGGTCGCGTCCTTGGGCAATCTCATCGCCGTCGGTTGTGCCGTCTCCGTCAGTATCCGGATTATGCGGGTCAGTGCCATAAATTTGCTCTTCCCAGTCTTTGAGACCGTCATGGTCACTATCAAGCGAGGTATTGCCTTGAGAAGTATCCTTGAAAGCAAGCACAGATAATGTTTTGGGCGCGTTTGATTTACGCCATGAGGAAAAAAGTGAAAATGTTCCGAATAAAATCAATAAAATCAATGCAAACATGATCGGTGTCGCTCGATACCCGCGATAATTGTTTATTCGATCCCAAATCATTGATAATTACTTTATATTATACAATAGATATGGAGATAAAGGGATAACAAGAAGTTATCCACAGATTTTTACACAGAGATATTAAGAAGTATACGCTTATGTATTACAAAATTATCTGATCAGGAACTCAATTCCCTCTTTGTGTACAGATTTTGCCATCTTGACCGTGCTCGCCTCGCGTCTTGACTCAAAATCATGGAATCCCACGTCGAATTTGAGAGTTATCGAACAAGGCTCTTAGGATGATGAGGTTTTGGGGTTTATGGTCTCTGAATTGGGTATAACAAAAAAGTTCCGATATAATCGGAACTTTTTCCCCCCTATTTTTTCCTTCTATCCGCAGCCGCAAATCAGTGTGACTTGGTCATAAATTGCTGATTGCCCCTCGCAGTATAGGTTTAAGCAGCCAATGGGATAGCCGTTTACTGTGCAATTACAGCATGGGGCAAAGACATTGTATCCCACAGCTGGATTCGAGGCGCCAACCTGGAAGCATTCGGCTTGTGCATGAGCTACTGGCACGCTTATGGGCGCCGTCATTATTTTTATGGCATCATGGGCAATTTCTTCTATGCGCGTTTGAAAAAGAGAAACAGTATAAGAAGGCTGCAGGACTGATAGGAGATTGTTTCGATATTGTTCTTTTAAAGTGGATGTATGGTTAAGAAGAGTTTGCCGTAAATTTGCGGCTTCCCAGCGTCTAAGATTGAGGTAATATCCGGGAAGAATGTCTCTAGATCGATTATACTCCTCAAGGGTAAACACATGTTCGGAGCGGAGATATTCAACAAATTTGAGAAAGAATGAAACCATATTCTCTTCAGACGTAAGCGGGATTCTATCCTTTTTCTCTATATAATGGGCATTTTCCGTTATGTCCTGTAAGTATGCTACAGTTTTAAGAAATTGTGGAGGATTCATTCTTTGAAATACCTCCTTATCTATAGACGCAGTTTCATTGTTTTTTATTAAGAGTACCGAAGGGGTAATGTGAGGTGAAACGAAAGGTTCAGGAGAGGAAGTCGGTGAAGTTATTTTTGCAAAATTTTCCTGGGGTCTGTTAATAGGACGCAGTGATGCGTCCACGGTATCATGTGGACCGGTTTTTACCGGACTTCGGCTCTGATTTACTTCTTCGCCATCAGGAATGCCATCGCCATCAGTATCAGGATTTTTGGGGTCAGTGCCTATGATTACCTCCTCCCAATCTTTAAGACCATCGCCATCCGTATCTTTTTGGGCAATAGAAAGAGGGTCTTCGTTCGGTTTATTAACGGCAGATAATGGCGCGGACTGGGGTTTTACGGGAGATTCATGCTGTCTTGTAAGCTGGGAAGTAATAATAAAGCCCGCAAGACCCATAAAGAGAATGATCATCAAAAGGGGAAGGGCTGCTATCCCCTTTTGATGATTTTTTGATGAAGTGTTGAGCATGGAGTTGTAAGACCTTTTGGGGATTATTGAGAAAAAAGCGTACTGCCTACGAGAATGTGATTTGCCCAGTATGACCCTGTTTGTCCGGCGGGGAGGAGGTCATATGTATATTGTTTTTGGTATGGAATACTCTGTGCGGTTATAACATGGCTTCCGTCAAGCATATCTCCTGCGATAAGGTTACCTATAGTACGACCGTCTGCGGTCGGATGTCCGGGAGATGCGAAGAGCTCGCGGCCGTCAGCAAGAACAAGATGCACTACGTGATGCGTTGACGGTACCGGGGTGCGTGAAGTTTTGAGAATTTTTGCAGAGACGCGTATGCCGGCACTGTTTATTGTCCATACTTCGGTTCCTTGTTGTAGGTTTTGCACGGGAATTGTTCCGGAAGGCGTATCAATGAGGGTATCTTCAGCAAGACAAATCGGGCAAGGTCTGGTGTAGCCTTTTAATTGGCAATAATAAGGAATTGGCGGGTCGTATTGGCGTGCAATTGGCGGGCCGCAGCCCTGTACACACTGGAAGTCAGTTGAACAGCTGGTGTCACTTGGACCAGCACATTGCTTTCCAACCGGACTTGTGCAAATATTTTTATGACACAAATTTCCGACCGCACAGTCCGAATCTACACCGCATTTGTTGCCTTCTTTCAGCTTGCAGTCTCCTTTTATAATTGTATACGTAGGGGCGCATGGCTTGCTACTACTATTTGGACAGGCAGTTCCCGAACCTTGTGTTGCCTGACAAATATATTGTGAAGAACTACAATCAGAGTCTTTTGTGCATTGAGTAACGGGCGCTGGAGTAGGAGTCGGTTTTGGACTGCAAAGAATATGGCCTGGAATGGTAGCAGTTATGCCTACTGGGACGGTGCCCGGTGGGCATGGTGTTCCTAGTGGTACCGATATCGGGCTTGGTGTAGGGCAGGCAGCAAATTCACAATTCGGTCCCGTGCGGCCTACTCCCGAACCGTCGGGACAGAGTTTCGCTTCTTGCGAGCAGGCAATGGGGCTGGGACTCGGTATCTGGGGCACAATAGGCCAGTTTAATGCAAGATAAATGCCCGCACTAGTGATTGCGAAGGCAATGATGATGAGCATGATGTTTATAAAACCTTTTTTATGCATAGTCTTTAAAATTAATGAGTATGTATATATTATACACCAGTTCGATTGATTTAAGAAAGTTTTTGTATGACCGCCGTAAGTAAAGCCCATTGTTCTTTATCGAGTTCTTGCGGTCTGGCGTGAGGAGAAAGACCCATGTCTTGGAGAGAGGATTCGATATTTTTTTTGGAGGCAATGTCGTGCAGGGTATTAGTGAGCATTTTTCTTTTCTGGGAAAACGCAAGATGAAGCAGGCGGAACAGAAGGTCTTTTTTAATGTGATGAGAAGTGAAAAATGAGTTTGAGATGTCCGATATGCTGATAAGGGCAGAGTCTACGTTTGGTTGGGGTGTAAAGCAAGAGGCAGGAATGATAGCAATGATGTTGGGCGTTCCAAATATTTGTACAGAAAGCGCAAGAAGATTTTCACGCGGGGGTTTTGATATGATACGTTGTGCAACCTCTTTTTGAATGGTGAGAACCATGCTGCTTGGTTTTTTTTCTTGTTCTTCAAGAAAGAGGCGCAGCAACCGAGCGGTGAGATAATACGGAATGTTTGCCACTATTTTATATGTCGTGGGTAATGATATCTTATGTGTCAAAATATCACCTTCAAGAATAGTGACATTCGTTATTCCTTCGGATAGCAATTCACGAGCCAGGATACGAGCAAGATTTTCATCTTTTTCTATTGCAATTACTTTTTTTACATGTGCCGCAATGGGTCGTGTAAGTACGCCTGTTCCGGGACCGATTTCAAGAACGGTATCCATGGGAGAGAGGCGCGCCGTATTTATAATGTCTGATATAACCCACTGGCAGGTGAGAAAGTTCTGACCCAATGATTTTTTTGCGCGGGTATGTTCGGGCATATTATGAAGATTTTGCAGGAAGATAATAAAATTTTTCTATACGCTATGCGTTAATCAATATAAACATCCTCCATCTGTTCATCCGACATCTCGAGAAGATGGGCAGGTATTTCGCCTAAGAATCGTGAGGGAGGATTTACTTGCGTCATGCCAAACGAGGTGCGGCTTAATGCGAATGTGAGAAAGACTTTTTCTTTGGCCCGCGTAAGTCCCACATAGCAAAGACGGCGTTCTTCTTCAAGTTCGTGAGGGTTAAATAGTGACCTTGAGTGCGGAAACACGCCCTCTTCAAGACCAATAATGAATACAATAGGAAATTCAAGACCTTTTGCCGCGTGCATGGTCATAAGAGAAATGACATCCTCGGGCGCTTCCTGATTTTCTTCCTCGGTCATTAATGTCACGTCTTCGAGAAGTTTTTGCAGGCCTTGCGGCAAAGGAAGATCTTCGTAGCGTTTAGATAAACTCACTAACTCCTCAACGTTTTCCCAGCGTTCTTCCGCCTTGTCGGAGTTGTCGGACAAATATTCGCGATAACGAATAGTGGTAAGCAGATGTTTAAGGAATAATGGGGGCGCGAGTTCATTAGACAGACGTGTGATTTTTGCCATCATTGTATCAAAATCAGCAAGCGCTATGTCTGCTTTTGTTGTGCCGTTGAATAATCGCGGTGTTGTCGAGTTGCGGGAGATGAGATACATGAGCAATGTTTTTTTGCCAATGCCGCGGCTGGGCACATTGATGATGCGTTTAAGACTCAATGAGTCGAAGGGATTAATAATAATGCGGATATAGGCAAGAATGTCTTTTATTTCTTTGCGCTGGTAGAATTTAGTTCCTCCGATGATTTTATAAGGAAAGTTATGGTGCAAAAGAGATTCTTCAATGGAGCGCGATTGGGCATTTGTCCGATAGAGTACGACCATATCTTGGGGCTTATATCCTTGACGTGCTAAATTTTGCATGGTTGCTACCACGAATTCCGATTCTGCCCGCTCGTTTTCAAGGGCAGTAACGGCAATGGTCTCCCCTTCCTTATTTTCCGTCCATAATTTTTTTTCTTTTTGAACGCGATTGCGGCTAATGATGCCTTGCGCGGCGTCAAGAATAATTTGTGTAGAGCGATAATTTTGATCAAGCACGATGATGGTTGCATTCGGCCAATCTTTTTCAAAATTAAGAATGTTTTGCAGATCAGCCCCCCTGAATGAATAAATAGATTGCGCATCATCACCCACGACGGCGATGTTGCCGTGTTTTTTCGCGAGTAGATTGACGATTGTGTATTGATTGCGGTCTGTATCCTGATATTCATCCACGTGGATATAGCGGAAACGATCTTGATAAGCCTCAAGAATGTCGGGATGCTGTTGGAATAAATGACACGTATTCATTAAAAGATCATCAAAATCCATAGCATTTGATTCTTTGAGTCGTTTTTGGTATGTCACATAGATATCATAGACAGTTTTAGGAAAAAGATCCTGGATGCCGGCGGTATCGGCGTACTGCTGGGGATTGACAAGATCGCTTTTGAGCCCTGAAATAGTATTTGCAATCATACTGGGCGCGAATTGCTTGGAATTGATCTCGCGTTCTTTCATCACTTCTTTAATGAGAGAAAGTGAATCATCTTGGTCAAAGATAGTAAACGTCGGCATATAGCCAATGTGTCCGGCATGCGCTCGTAGAATGCGTACGCCCAGGCTATGAAATGTGCCCATAAAAAGAGAACTCGCAAGCCATGGCGTTTCGGCGCCCACAAGCGAATTGATGCGCGTTTTCATTTCCCCGGTGGCTTTATTGGTAAACGTAACCGCAAGAATATGTTCGGGCGCAACTCCTTTTTTGATAAGGTACGCAATCCGATGGGTGAGTGTTTTTGTTTTTCCACTCCCTGGACCTGCCAAAATCAAGACCGGCCCTTCAGTCGCAAGAACAGCTTCTTTTTGTTTCGGATTAAGACCCTCCAGGAGGGTTTCGGCGGTGTGCATATGTTGTGCTTGACTATAGCATGTACGGGAGTACCCTTAAAGGAGGGCGTGGTACGCTCGTTTGTCATTTTTGACATAAATTACGTATATAAGCCATTATTAAGATTTTTTCGGCTTGAGGTCACGCTAACATTTTTTGACATTTTTTATCATTTTTCCGCCAGCGAATGGAGTATGAAGGATATTTTTTCTGGTGCTTCTTAAGTGAGTCTGCCTGCCGGCAGGCAGGCGCAGAAAATAAGCTTTCATATCGTTATTCGCCAGCACGTTATTATTAGTACTCGCTTTTCGAAACATACGTCATCAGAAGATGGCGATCCGTTATCACCAAGACGTATAGAACGCAATATAACCTTATCGATTTCCCGCATGGTGATCATGCTTGGTTTTTTTATAGTACTCGTAGCCGCTGCATATCCCCTGTCTACTCATGCCGGACTTTTGTCCGGAATTTTTAATTTTTTAAGCGGGGTAAACACAAACGCCCAAGCGCAAGAAGCGACAGCGCAAATGCCGCTTCTTGAAAGCCAGCAAAATCCTTTTATTTCAGAAGATGGAAGTACAAAGCAAGCACCTGCAGATGATGTTCCTTTTCAGGTGACCGATGATGCGGCTCTTGTTGCGCCGCGTAATCCCATTGGAGTATATGCCGATGCGACTCACGATGAAATCGTGGTTTATACCGTAAAATCAGGTGATTCCCCTACGGGTATTGCTAAGCGATTTGGTATTACCTTAAACACGCTTCTTTGGGCAAATGATATACGCAACGCATCATCGATTCGTGTGGGAGATCAGCTCATAATTTTACCGGTATCGGGGGTGCAATATCAGATCAAACACGGCGATACGATTGAATTAATCGCTAAAAAATTTAAGCCAAAAGACGAGCCGGATGTATCTTTGGTGGTCACTGATATTTTACAGTTTAATGGGCTTGCTATTAACGAAACTCTTGAAGAAGGCAGTACTATTATCATTCCCGATGGGGAACTAAGCGCGTTACCCTCCGCGACTTCAATATCAAAGCCTTTAAGTATCCCATCGCGGAGCATTGGCCTTCCTGAATATATTGGCTATTTCCTGCGTCCGATTATCGGCGGCCACAATGCTCGTGCGAATAGTGCGAATAAAAATAATCCTCGCGGGATTCATGGATATAACGGCGTTGATCTGGCGGTTGATTATGGATCTGCGGTCATGGCATCTGCCGAGGGTACGGTTATTCGCGCCAAATCAACAGGATGGAATGGAGGATACGGCAAATATATTGTACTCATGCACCCCAACGGTATACAAACGCTGTATGCGCATTTGAGTTCAGTGCTCGTAGAAATTGGCGAACGTATCGTACAGGGTGCGACAATCGGATACGTCGGATCAACCGGAAATTCAACCGGCCCTCATGTGCATTTTGAAATCCGCGGGGCGAAGAATCCTTTTTAGATGTTATGAAAAGAAGCGGAAAAGTAAAAAAACGGCCTTTGGCCGTTTTTAAGCTGTTGCTGAACTGGGCATGGATGAGGAAAAAATTTTTGTAATGCGAAAAAATGCAATTTCAACTTCAAGTTTTTTTATCCATTCGTCGAGAGAGTCTTGATGGGGTATTTGGACCTGCAGGATAGAGAGTCTGTCCCATATATTATTGTGCGAAAGTACGATAACCCCATAGGTCTCTGCCAATTTCTTTGCCTCCTCATACGATATCCCTTGGATGATATGCAGATTAAGCAAACCGGGTGTGTAGAGTGGCAGGTCACGAAATGTCATCATAGCAATCCTTCCTTTTAAAAGAATAGATTGGGTAGAATAAACTAAAATTATTGTATCATAGATATCAATATTGTCTACTGTCTTATGGTGCGCAATCCCCGTCATCTGGTGTGAGAAAATCCTTTTTTTAAACAAAGCGGCAGTGAAGTTAAGAAATATTCATATGATATTTTTTTCTCTCGATAAGATTAAGAGGTATGTATTTTTAGGAGGTACGAGGGGTTTTCAGATTTCCTGCCCCGCGCGATATTGCAATGCTTCAAGAAGATGCGTTTCGGTGATCTGGTCCGAATCCGCAAGGTCGGCAATGGTGCGGGAGAGTTTAAGCAGGCGATGATATCCGCGCGCGGAAAGATGAAAGCGTTCATGCGCCATGCGGACGTATGATTTTAAGGAATCATCAAGATGAATAAATTGTTTAATTTCCCGCAAGCCCATTTCTGCATTTGTGCGTATGGGGAGATTGGTAAAACGGGCTGTCTGGCGTTTGCGCGCCGCTTCAACCTGCGCCCGTACGTCTGCGGATGATTCTCCTTCAGCTCCGTGAAGCGAATCATAATCCACGGCAGGTACCGTGATATGAATATCAATCCGGTCAAGAATGGGGCCGGATATTTTTTTCGTATAGTTTGCTACTTGGTACGGACTGCAGGCGCAATTATTGCGCGTGTTTCCCGCATTGCCGCACGGACAAGGATTTTGCGCCGCAAGAAGAATAAATTGCGCGGGAAATGTCTGGGATCCGTTTGCTCGGGAAATGGTGATAGTGCGGTCTTCAAGGGGCTGGCGCAATGATTCAATGACGCGGCGGTCAAATTCCGGAAGTTCGTCAAGAAATAAAATACCTCTGTGCGCGAGCGTCACTTCCCCTGGTCGCGGCGTGGTGCCGCCGCCTAATATGGCTGCCGATGAGGCGGTGTGGTGCGGATTGCGGAACGGGCGAGCAGCCATATATGTTTGATTTTGATTCAAAAGCCCCGCAACGCTGTAAATTTTAGTAGTTTCAATTGATTCTTCAAATGAGAGCGCGGGCAAGATGCCCGCTGCCGCTTTTGCAAGAATGGTTTTTCCGCTTCCCGGAGGTCCGGACATAAGCATATTATGATTCCCCGCTGCCGCTACCGCGAGCGCCCTCTTTGCTTTCTCCTGTCCCTTGATATCTTTTAGATCAATATCGGTGTGTTGGCTATGAGCAATGAAAGGCTGGTGAGGTAATGACGTAAGTACTTTGCGTCCTGCAAGAAATTCAATCACGTCAAATAACGTATCTGCCTCAATAATTTCAATACCGTCAAGAATAGATGCCTCGTTGCCGTTGTGTGTAGGCACGAGAATGCGTTTAAAGCCTGCATCGCGTGCGGCAATTGCAATAGGAAGCACGCCGGTCACAGGCCGGAGCGTGCCGTCAAGAGCTAATTCGCCCAAAAATAATATGTCTCTCGGGTTAAAAAGTATTTGACTGGAACAAAGCAAATACCCAAGCGCGATAGCAAGATCAAACGCAGGTCCTTCTTTTTTAATATCAGCGGGTGCTAAATTCACAATCACTCGCTGACTTTTTTTGTTGGGTGCTAACGCTCCGATGTTTTTAATAGCCGCAGAAATACGTTCCCGTGATTCCTGTATTTCTTTATCTGCAAGTCCTACGATGGTAAATACATGAAGCCCCGGCGTAATATCCACTTCAACGGAAATAGGACGCGCATCGAGTCCGATAACTTGTCCAGAATGAATAGTGATTGCCATGGGGGAAGTGTAGCAGGGTTTTGGGGGAAATAGAATGCCTGCCCGTTCAGTTTGTTTGGTGGGTGTCCTTTATGGCACCCGATGAGATGCGCATATGTTTAGAAATTTTACGCTCCCTTACTGCACACGCCATTTTGTACGGATTTATAATTCTCCACATAATTTTGTTTGTTATTTTTGATTCATTTTATTTCCTATGTGTATCAGAGGAACACACGGGATTTTATTTACACTAATCTTTTGATTATAACTTCGCTATCACCCTATAAAGTACTGTCATATTGTGACCATGACGATAGCATGAGGAGCGAGCCGCGGGTGATATTGATTGAGATTTAAATAAAAGATCGGTGATAGGACAGCCGCATAAGACAAAACAAAATCCCGTGAAAACGGGATTTTGTAGCTTGCAGACTGTAAGCAATTAGGGAGTGCCAATCGCAGTGGCCGTGTTATCAAATTCATTCACTTCAGGGATAACATTGTTCGGATCAGTGGTCACCGTAACTGAATAATTGGTATTTGGCGTATACGATATTCCAAAGTTATCATATGTCCACGTTACCGCTGTGCAAACTCCTTTTTTGTATGCCGCGCTCATATCAAAATCTTTACTTGTCCCATTGACCGTCACACGAACGGGGAACGAAGTAAGGTCGGCGGAACCGAGATTGCATAGTGTTGATTGAATCCCCGCAGTCTTAATGAGAACGCTTCGTACGCTAAGGTGGGCACCCGGGAGAGCAGGAACAGAGAGAGTCGTGGTCGCAGTTATTGGAAATGTTACGCCCGATGTTTTGTAATACCCGTTCGGATCTATAAGGCCAATTGCGGTGAACGTAGAACCGACATCATAAATGAGACCCCATGTTCCATAAGGTATAGAGTCTGTCTCACATATTCCAGCTTTTCGTGCGTTCGTAACTTCAAAATCTCTATTAATGCCGTTTAATCGAATACGAAACGGGGCAGTTGGAAGATCCACGATTCCTTTGTTACAGAACGTGACTGTTACGCCGGTAGGATCTAGTGATATATTTTGCACCCCAAAGTGTGCGGCAATGACCGGTGTCGGAGTTGGTGTCGGAGCGGCATTGATTGTGTAGCTTTGAATGACCTCTGTGAAGGGAACGACATCACAGCTGTAAAGGGAATTAAGTTTTGCACGAGTTCCTTTGCCTACAAATCCATTCCCTTGCATAAGCCCTGCAGGCACCAAGATTTCTGAAGCATATTTTTGCTGAAATGCGTTTACTGCGCTTACTGTAATATTCCCAAAAACGCCAAATTCCTGCGATGGAATATCAAATCCTTCTTTGATAAGAAAATACTGAAGATGCCTGATCGCTACTCCTTTCGTGCCGGCTTTAAGATTGGCAGTAAAATCATAGCAGCCAATAGGCCACGGCTTTGTAACGGATGACACGGTTGGACTAACGGAAGGGCCGGGAGTGGGGGTCGTAAGCTGTTGAATGTCTGCAAGGGCAATATTGACCGATAGTATTCCCGCAATGCCCGCGAGCACTGAAAGATATTTTAACGAATGATGATTCATGATTTTTATAAGATTAATTTTTAGTAATTTTGAGAATATATCTTTTTTTATTCGACCAAAAGATAATACTTAATTTAAGTATAACATATCGCAAATAAAAAATTATCCACAGGAAGCGCTGTGGTTTATTGTCCCAAATTTAGGAGTAATACGCTGCCGCTTCCAGCGCATCGTTTCAACATGATACTATGGATGCATGCAATACTATATTGTCTGGATCACCAAGTATCGGTATCAGGTACTTGTAGGAGATATTGCCGTGAGAGCTCGAGATCTCATCCGTCAGATATGTACCGAGAATTAAACAGAGAATTTATTAGAGGACAGGTCTATTAGTTCAAAAAGAACCTCTCGGTAAGAGAGGTTCTTTTATCGGCATTTTTATTCCCTTCAGGTTTAGTTACCGGAAGTTTCCAATGCAGAATTTGTGTTATCGCCAGTCCCCGTGGGCGCATGGCACATACTGGCCGCAGTTCGATAGCTTGTCCACGCGGTGTTACGCGCGGTTTGCCATGTTTTACGCGCAGCTTTTACCGAAGAATTAAAACTTGACCATGCCGATTTTACCGCTGATCTGACGGCGCTCAATGTCGTTTGTGTATAGGCCTGCTGAAGAGCAGTTGCGCGAGCGGTATAAGCTGAATTGACCGCTTGTGTATAAGAGCTTATGGCGGCATCAATCGTTTGTTCTCTGGTATTTACGGCGGCGCCAACACAGGCGATTTTTGTGGCAGTGGATGAAATTGATGGAGGAGGAGTGGTTGTCTGCGCAAACGCCGGCAATGCCGATACCATGATTAATCCGGCAGCAATTCCTATGGCAGCAAATTCTTTTTTGAACATATGGGTAAAAAATTAAATTTATTATTTATGAGCAGGAGAAAGATCTGATATTCATGGGAGGCCCGCGGAGGTGGATGTTCAATACTGAATGAGCACAGAGGGTAAATTCTAATCTAGGAACATAAACGGTATATAAGAGGATTGTTTGGTTTCTTCTTGTTGAGAGAGCAATTGAGACAGGTTGCTCCGATGCATGGGCGTGGTTGGGGTGCTTATGAGAATGCGAGATGGTATTTATCTGATTGAGGAAAGAATCGGAATCATCATCATCGTTGGTTGCAAACCATGATGAGGCGGGCAAGAGATTTAAAATAACCAGCAACGCAATAACAAAAAGAAAAAGCGCGCCTGTCCTTAAGCGGGGATCGACCAATGTTTTGTGAAGTAGTTGAAATTGCATATCCCTATTAAAAGACTTACAATTAATTTTTGCAATATTGCGTCCCAATTAAAAAAGATGGTGCGGGGAATTATTTCTGCTGACTTTTTGTTTTATATATTTATTAGTATATGATATATAAATCAAACATCAAAAGTATAGTTGTTGACAAGAGGTCTAAAATGATGAAGTAGATTATGAATACCATGCATATAAAGAAGATCACGTACGCGAGCATTGGCATTCTTTTTTTACTTGTACCGGGGGTGAGTATGGCCCAATTACGAGCATCATTAGGTTTACCATTTCCTTCACCTTCTATATCTATGACATCTATAACCCAGCCACCTATTTAAAGAATCGCCGGGCGGATGATAAATAGCTTGATAAGAGGTCAGATTGCGGCTATCATAGGCAACACGATCTCCGTGCTGCCCGCACTGAAGAAGAAAGTTGATAGCGCATTAGGTTTAAGTGCGGTGATGAGTATAGATGTTACTAATGCGCAGATAATTAAAAATGGCAAAAAGAATCTTGACCCAAGCATGCTTGCCGTAGGAGACAGCGTTGCTATTAAGGTACAGATATTCCCGGATAAACAGTATATTGCCCAGCGCGTAACAGTAGCGGGGGTAAGCCATAAAAGCACAAAAGCAAAAGCGACGACAGTTGCTATAAAACAAAAGAAAACAGGACAAAAATCTCATGCTCCCGTAACACCGAGGAAGCGCCAGAATCCCAGCGTCATTCCTGCAAAGAAACTATAGCCTAGCGTTTAAACTCAACCAATGAAGAAAGGAATTCTTATCGGCGCAACCGTAAGTATATTTTTATTAATTTTTGGCGTTTTTTGTTATCATAGATCTAAAATGTTTGCGCTGGTATATGATGCATATAGTGGAAAATCTCATTTTGAGGATGAGATTCAAATACCGCACCCGGAAGAATCTGGTAGAGCAGGTGCGGTAAAAATTCCTATTTTAGTCTATCACAGTGTGCGACCCCATCCTTATCCGGAACCGCCTGCCATTGACCAGTTTGATGTGACACCCGAATTGTTTGAGAAACAGCTCCGTTACTTACAAGATAACGGATTTATAACCGTTTCGGTTGATGATTTGGTCAATTCGTTTACCGGAGGAAAGGCGCTGCCTGAGAAAACCGTTGTTATCAATTTTGATGATGGATGGGAAAATCAATATACATATGCTTTCCCTCTATTAAAGAAATACGGAGATACTGCTACATTTTTTATTTATACCAATGCCATTGGTCACCGGCATTTTTTGACATGGCAGGAGGTTAAGGAATTAGCTGCGGGCGGCATGCAGATTGGAAGCCATACGAAATCCCATCCCTACTTAAATAAGATTTCGGAAGATAGGTTAAAAGACGAAATCATGGGGAGTAAAAAAATTATTGAAAATAATCTTGGGAAACCCGTCACTGCGTTTGCATCTCCATTCGGATATTCCAACCCCGATATTGTTTCTTTGATTAAAGAGGCAGGATACACGTCTGGACGTACGACCAACTGGGGTACGTACCATTCCAAGGATGATCTTTTACAGCTCAAAAGTGTGTTTGTGGGTGATAGCTTTGACGCGTTTATTAAGCTGGTTAAGATAACAAATAGCGAGAAGCATAGTGCGCATCCGAGTCCTTCCGTAAATTAAAAATTGATTTTTTGTTTTATATCTATCTTCTATCTCACCGTTACCCGTAATCTATTTCTGCTTACTTTCCAGTAAAAGCTGTTTTAAAATATCAGATAATTTTGCGGTTGCTACGCCTATTACTTTGTCAGCGCCTCCATAGTAGATATAAAGGAGATCATCTTTTATTACGGCACCGCATGAAAATACAACATGAGAAACCAGACCCTCGTGTTCATACGGCGTTTCCGGTTCCAGAATCGGATCATGGGTTCGTGCGATTACTTTGCTCGGGTTTTTGAGATCAAGGAGCGCTGCGCGCAGATGATAATGATGATCGGGTTTTTTTGATATGCCGTGATAAATCAAAAGCCAGCCATACTTGGTTTCAATCGGAGGTCCTGCAATCCCTATTTTTTGACTATCGCGCTCGCCCTGGCGTGGATTCATGAGAATTTTTCCCGCAATCCATGCGTTCCCGTTAAATGTTAAATTCTCGACAAAGTCTATCCATATACTTAATCCAATGCGATGAAGGATAGCGTATTTGCCGTTGATTTTTTTCGGGAAAAGAGCCGCGTCTTTGTCATCAATCCCGGGAGGAGAGATTAAGACCGGAGTAGCCCATTTCCATTTTTTATTTATAAAATTGTTGACTGACAGGGACGTGAGCGCCACGCGCGGCACGTCTTTGCCGTTATATGCCGTGTAGCATACATACAATGTGTTGCCGATCCGGGTAATGCGCGGATCCTCGCAGCCGGAGTTTCCTCCGGGCACTAATTTTGTTTCAAATAGTTCTCGCGGAACATACGCGGGCTTGGCGCTTTTATAGTCAATAGAAAAACCATTTTTGCTTCGGGCATATCCAAAAACGGATGTATTATCATCCGACATCGCGCGATAGAGCAGATGGACATTATCGTTTAAAAGAATAGCCGCTGTGTTGAAAGCCGCTTTTGCTTCCCATGCATGGCTTCTATCGGGTTGGATGATCGGATTATCCGCAAACCTTTTGATCAGTTGCATTCTATTTGCCGGCTGCAGCAGCATTTTCGTCAGATCATCAGTTTTCAAAATCGCTAAACAGCACGTTGTATCAGCTGCGCCATAATAGAGATAAAGTCTAGCATTTTTCATGAATGCTCCGGATGGAAATACAATATTCGGGACTTCCCCTTGGCGCTCATAATCCATTTCAGGTGTAAGAATCGGGTCATTTATTTTCGCTATGACCTTGAAAGGATCCTTGAGATCAAGGAGTGCCGCACTGATGCCAAAGACGGCAGGAGGAGCAAAGTAATTTTTTATGGAAGAATACATGATAAGCCATCCGTGTTTTGTTTTGAGCGGAGGGGCGCCTACTTCAAGATGATCGTTAGTGCCTTTTGGCAACGTAAGTACATGACTCTCAAGAGACGCATACCACCTGTTCCAATAATCGGGCGACCACATATCTTCTTCTTTATCAAAATATGCGATACATATCTTAGCGGGCGGATTGTCGGTATTCACGGTCAGGAGGGCTGCAATCTTGCCATTTATTCTTTCAGGAAAAAGAGCCATTGCCTTTGAATTGAATGTCGTGACCGGATGCTTCTCTATTTTTTTAAAATCACTCGTCACCGCAACGGCAATCTTGATGCCTTGCGCGGAGAAAGGAAACGTGGAAAGCGCGGTATAGAAAATATAAAATTTATTTCCGATTTTTGTGACACGCGGATCTTCACAGCCGAATTGCTCCCAATCAAATTCAGGTTTAATTAATTGCCGGCGGCGTTTAAAGCTCGTGCCATTGGTGCTTACTGCATACCCAATGGAAGAAATTTTCATTTCTTTTCCTTTATATATCTCGGGTGCTGATACGGCCCGGTAGACAAGGTGAACAGTGCCCTTTGATACCGCGGGACAACCATTAAACACCGCTTCCGATTCCCAAGATACTTTTTTGTCCGGCTGTAAAATTGGGTTTTTATTTGATCGTTTAGCTATGCTCATCGTATTCGTTTAAGTTTCGGCTGTTGCGAGCGCATTAATGCGTGCAAAAATGTTTCCAGATCCGCGGTTGCAACGCAGGTAACCGTATCCGCCCCTCCGTAGTAAATAAACAGTTTCCCCTTTATGGTTACCGCACCGCACGAATAAATAACACCCGCTTTGTGCCCCTCATTTTCATAGGATTCATCGGGTTCTAAAATTGGTTTTTTAGATCGGTATAAGATTTTAGTGGGATTCTTTGCGTCTAGTATCATGGCACCAAGTTTATATCGGTTTGGGTCCGACTCGTCCATCGCATGATACAAAAGTAGCCAGCCATACTTGGTTTTAATCGGAGGAGCGCCTGCCCCTCGCACCCAGGTATCCCATTGGCGCTTGTGAGGAGCTTTGGCATAATAGCTTTTAATATACGGGCGATCGTCAAACGTATCGAGATTGTCGAAATAATCAATCAGAATTTTAGGAGAAATACTATGCAAAATTGCATATTTTCCTTTTATTTTTTCCGGAAAAAGTACCCAGTTTTTATGTATTTCTCCTGGCGGAGAAACCAAGATTGGCCGTTTCCATCTCCATTTTTTTGCAAGAAAATCGTTTAAGTCTATGGAAGTAAGCGCCATTTGTACCGAACCCCATCCGTCAAATGCCACAAAAGTCATATAAACGCGGTTGTCTATTTTTACAATACGAGGATCTTCGCACCCGCCCCAGCTGCCCCCGGAACTGTAGTGAATCGGTTGGGCGATTTTATGGCGCTTGGGAGGATTCATTGCAACATATACCGGATGAGGCGCGCGATCTTTTATGTGCATACCATCGGGGCTGGATGCATATCCCACGACCGAGAGACCGTTATCGCCGATTGCGCGATATAAGAGATGAACATTCCCTCCTTCATAGAGAGCCGCGGGATTGAATGTTTGATGTGATTCCCATGCATGTTCTTTGCGAGGAGAAATAATAGGATTTTTCTTGTGTTTGGCAAGAATGCCGCGCCCAACAAAAATCTCCTCTTTTTTCTTAATAAGGAGTTTTTTTTGTATTGATTTTTTTCGCGCGAGCGGTTTTTTAAACGTTTTCGTGCGCAGATTTTTTTTAACCTTTTTCTTTGTTAGGGCTTGCTTCATATTACCTCAAAATAAGATAGGTAATGTTTTATATTCTCTATTATACACAAATCATCATTAATTACATATAGCGACCCGTCTCGTGTAATAAAAAAAGCGGCAATGCCGCTTTAAAGAATCCTTGTGTACTCAATGAGATCATCCGCATTTGGACCTACGTGATAGACTTCTACTTTTGCTCCCGGGGTTAGGGTGACTAATGTATCTCTAAAATGATACGAATCAGTGACCTGACGGTCATATAAGTCAAGATGAGTTGCTCCCCTATGATGGTGTTTATAATACCCGCATTCAAAATGAACAATACCGATTACGCGCTGAAATGTATGAAGAGTGTGGAGCATTCGTATCCGTTCGTGGTCTACATAACAGAATGCATTTGAAAGAGTTGCTACTACGGGACCGCCGGGAACGATGATGGGGTCATATCGGGAAATCCCGCAGCATTTATTTAAGAAATCATGGCGGGCTTCCGGAAGGCGCGGGTCGGAGCAGTCTACTACAAGCGTGTGGTCATGTTCATGGTGCCACGGATAACGGGTCGTGTAAGTTTCTCCTTGATTCATCGCATCTCCAGTCCTATTTGAGAGTATAGATTTTTACCGTGAACTGAAATGTATACTAACGATAAATCCTTATTGTTGTCAATTTTAAAAAAGAAGGGCTTTGCGAATTTGTTCGCAAAGCCCCGTGGTATTACTTGGTGCCGCCAGTGTCACTGCCATGATTGGGGGCAGCTGGCGTAGCGTCAATATGACCATTGTTGGTAATCTTGTCGCGGATCATACCCGCAACGAGGACATCAATGAGCGTGCCTCTCCCTCCTTCGCCGTTGCCGCCAGCTACTACATCGGGAACGAGTTTGAAGCCGCTTGTCGCAAGAGCGCGGGCAACTTCAATTCGTGCATAGTTGTCGGATTGGATCGAATCGATTTTGAGTCTGATAACAGCGGCTTCAGCTTGACCAATCGCCGCTATCTTCCCGGCTTCTGCATCACCGTTGACTATCGTCACTTGGGCATCTGCCTGGGCATTGATCTTTTTGGATTCCGCAGCGCCTGTCGCGGTTTTTACCGCGGCTTGTGCCGTGAATTCTGCAATTTGAACACTTCGCTCGGCATCCACTACACGGGCTTGAGTAGCGGCCTGAGCTCGTGCCTGTTCCAGCTCCTTTCGAGTTTCTTCAGCTAAGCGCTGGGTTTCGTAGGTAATTTTTTCCTGTTCAGCAACTTTACGATCAGTGAGTGGTTTCATTAGCTCATCCGGCGGATTGATGTCCCCGATGAGCGTGTCTACGGCAACTACATTATATGCTTTCAGCGCTTCTGCAATGCGCCGCGTTGCATCTTCTTGCCGCTGTTGCCGTTCTCTTAGGAAACCAATGGCATCTGATCCTTGAGCCGCGTTGCGGAAGTAGTTACCGATGGTGGGTTCTAATACCTGGGTGACGAGATTTGCCACGGTTCCGAAACGTGCGATTACCTTAGGGGCATCGGCACGCGGAATGTGGATGATTTGACTGACATCCAGATTGAATTTAAATCCATCAGCGGAACGGACGGTGATAGTCGATAGTTTCTCGTCGAGTTTATGCGACTCGGTTTTACCCGTTGCCCAGTTAAGGACAATATTGGCGGTCGGCACATTCTCCACGCTATGAGTGAATGGGTTAATGGCATATTTGCCCGGATCATAGGGCTCAACCCAGACACCCTTTTCTCCCTTGCTTACCAGATTACCATGCTGAAAGGCATCACCTGTGACATCAGCGCCTGCTTCGCCCACATAGGCGACGACAACGCCTACATGCGCGATCGGCACTTCTTTCATAGGCTTAATTTCAACGGTAACAAAATGCGGATTGAGGAAATATCGCCCTGCGAGGATCACCTGCTCCTGAAGACCCTTGTATCCGCCGTTTTCCATAAACGCCTGGCCATTTTGAAACATGTTGTGATTATGCACTTCATGGCCTGCAATTTCACCAGTTGGAAGCGGCGTTCCATCTTGTGTCGTGACGACACCTACCATATTGTCTTCAATTTCTTGCACCGGCTCGTCAACAACAGAAAAGATGAATTTGTTAATGCGGTAGGTTCCCGGCAGGATGACGGATAGCTGGTCTCCGCGCTCGCCACCGTTTTGCAGGAAAGCGCGCGCGTTTTGGAAAGAGTCGCAATCAACATGTTTGCCCAATACGCGTCCGCCCGTAATGGCTTTACCGTCTTTGGCTTGTACGACACCGATGAAACCTCGGTTGACGATGGTAAAATCTTCCATGCTGATTTCATACTGCCATGGCCAGAGCCAGTAATGGACTCCGGGGGAAAGCGTATCTGCCTGGTAGCCGGCTTCGCCGGTGAGGGCGATGATCGCTCCGCCGGGAAGATTGCGATTTTTTCCAAAGATTACGAATTTTTTGTTTACCTGACCGATACGACCTTTTGGGATAATGACTACCCCGAAGATACGCAGGGCAAACCGGTAGAACATGAGGAGAAAAACGATGGGTACGAGCCAAATATAGCCCAATAACCCGTGCAAACTTGTGCCATCCATTGATTCTTCCTTTTGCAGAGAAGTTTAATTGTAGCTACTGATAGATCACTATAATCTATCCGCAGTTGGTACCGTTTGGTAGCATACTAAATCTTCATTCCCTTGTCAATAGCTCTGTTGACATATTTTTTATTACTAGTATGATAAAAATATAGTTTTTCACATACGTGTCGCTCATCTTAGTCCCAACATTTAGGATGTCTTGTTTCAAGATTTTTTAAATGCTGCGGCCAAGAAGACCAAACGCACCGTAATAGTGCGGCGCGTTGAAATCCCCGCGGCAAGGAGGATGTTATGAGTACGATTTCCGTGGAACAGCGTTTTGCATTGCTGGCGAAGCTCGGTGAGAACATGGACTGGGACTCGCTGACGCCAGAGCAGGTACAAGTCGGTATTCGTGAGGCCAAACGTGCGGGGGCAGGGGTTACTGCACTTGTCCGCAATGGATTTCTCGCACAAGTTGAGGATTTTCTACGTGAGACCGGAGAGGTCTGCATACAGATTCCCGCACTTGCACGTGCGACTTTAGCTGAATTGATGGGTAGGATTGAGCGCGACACTTCACCGATCAATGCCGTGACGTTAAGACTTGGTACGATTCTTGCTCTGCATGAGCCCCGGATAGACGGGAAAGAGTATGGGCGTCGGATTATGCCGAGTCTTCATGCGAGCCTTGGTTATCAGCAGGCATGTTGGCTTGCGGAGCATCAGAATGAGTTCCCCGAGTTCATGGCTCTTCTCGGAAAGTTCTATATTGATTTTCCCGGTCTGCTCATAACGCAGGGGGATGGCCGCAAGTATTTCCCGTATCTCTTTCAATCTGGCAAGCGATGGGATGTAGCATGGCGCTGTGTCCCGACTCCTTACTATCAATATGGCCGTATTGCGTTTTTTAATGCATAACGCGCAGAGTCTTGCAAATTTTTATGCTAAGTTTCTTTGATTCTTGATTCATTTTTTCCGGATAGAAATGCAAAGACCCCGGCGACATCATGTCGAAGGGGTCTTTTTATATAAATCCCCGCGTTTTACGCGCGGGGATTTATAGCATGATCATATTTATTGCTGGTGCTCTATGTCATATTCTGATGCCGGATTTGCCGTCAGGCGCTCGAGAGGAATTTCTTTTTTGCATGTAGGGCAGATACCGTATGTGTTTGTCTCAATGCGATGAAGGGCGCGGGTTACGTTGAGAAGCTGTGATTCAAGAGAGTGTTCGGCTGCGAGTGCGACCTCATACTCCTCTACTTCGTCTTCTTCTTCGTCGCGCGATGCGTGGGATCCGGTCTCATTTGTTTCCATCTGGGGAAAATCGGCAACCCAGTTTCCTTTCATGCGCGGATCCGGTTTGGCGATAGTCGATAATTCTGACGTGAGCCGATCGCGTTCTTGTTCAAGAGATTTTTTAAATTCGTCCAAATGATTTTTATTCATATTAGAAATATATAGCTTGGGGCGCGTCTATGTCAATGTGCGTCAAAAAGCCGGTTGATGGCAGTTTCCATAAGTTCTTTACTAGTGGTGATGACTAATATATTCCCTGCGGGAAAGATGGTATAACCGATACCAATATCAGTAGCGAGAGAGAGCTTGAGGTACCGCCAATCAATATTGCGATATGAACGGTCTTCAAAAAGCGGAGATAGGGGGGCAACATCGGCACCAAAGAATAACGGTTTAAAATCAACAAACATATTCTGTTCCCAATCAAGCATATCACGCAACGTACGATTGCGATCGCTGGTATGCATAGCTAATCCCAGCCGAGTACCTGCGGACATAGTATACACAAAGGTCATAAGATTGCCATTAATACGTTTCAGAAGACTTTCGGGCGGGACAATGTGATACAAAGCAAGAAAATCAGACATGTTGATGAAGCGCTGGTCGGGGGTATCGGATAACTTCACAAGAATATGTTTGATGGTTCCGTTACGTTCGAATTCTTTCATGGAATCAGACATCAATTTGAGAAATTGCTGCCGATCGTTTTGAGATATTTCGATAGTGCGGGAAGTTTCTGTAGCAAAGAGCGGCGCAGGAGGAGTTGCCTTTTTTATTTCTGTCGTAACCGGAGGGGGAAAAAGAATATTTCGGAAATAATACGTACTGGTACCTACAATAAGGAAGAGTATGACAGTGACGCCAACTACTATATATGCGCTCGCACTGCGAAGAGATTTTCTTGCAACTTGGCTGATCCCGGGTTTAGTGATCATTTGCGCAATTGAAGGAGGCGCAGTTTTAAAAAGCCGATCCACGTCGGATTTCATAGTGCGAATCGAGGGTCTCTCAATGCGAGGTGACTGAATTTGTTCTTCTGATACTGAATGTTCGAATGGGGATATCTTTATTCCATCAGAATTTGGCAACCCATGATTGCCAACTGCCGGATTTATCCGGCTGTTATTTTTTGCCCCCATGCTTGATGCTATTTTTCTGAAAAAAGAAGGAGTTTTGTCCATAGATTATGCTAGATTTTACGCATGTCTCTATTATGGCACCCTTTGTGGTAAAGAGGGAAATTTTTAATCATGGCAGGTAGTATATTTGTAGCAATGGCATTAACGTCTTCCTCGGCGTTGATCATGAGAACCGCCGTTTCGCCTGTCGTCATAGTGCGGAGAAGGGTCATCGTTGCGATGTTTTTCTATCTCCTCGTCGGAGTAGCGTCCGGGAACATCTTTGAGGGTAAGATTGACTCTTCCCTGATCATCAATATCTTTGACTTTTACCGTCACTTTGTCTCCTATGTTGAGAATATCAGTTACGTTCTCAACGCGCCACGGGGCAAGTTCGGAAACATGCACAAGCCCGTCCTGGCGGGGGGCTATTTCTACCATAGCGCCGAAATTAAGAATGCGAGTAACCCTTCCTTCAATAAGCTCGCCTGCTTTGATCTCGCGCGTGATTTGTTTTACCGCGGCAATCGCTTCTTTCATCCCCTCTTGTTTGACTGAAGTGATGAATACGGTACCGTCGTCGTCAATATCAATTTGTACGCCGGTAGTTGCGATAATTTCATTAATTACTTTTCCGCCGGGGCCTATGAGCGCTCCGATTTTTTCCGGATTGATTTTAATTATTTCTATGCGCGGCGCCCACGGGGAGAGTTCGGGGTTTGCTTCGGAAATTACCGCATCCATGGCATCAAGAATTTTCATACGGCAGATATGGGCATCGGCGAGCGTATCGCGCAGCATGGCGGGCGTTATGCCTTCAATTTTTACATCCATTTGAACTGCAGTGATGCCGTCTCGCGTACCCGCTGCTTTAAAATCCATATCACCGTGGTGATCCTCGGGTCCTTGAATATCAGTGAGAACTTTGTAGTCCCCTTTTTCGTTGAGCATAAGACCCATTGCAGCTCCGCCCGCTGCTTTTTTAATCGGTACGCCGCCATTCATAAGGGCGAGCGACGAGCCGCATACGGATGCCATTGATGATGATCCGTTTGAAGAAAGCACTTCGGAAACAAGGCGAATCGTATACGGAAACTCCTCTTTGGAAGGAATAAGCGGCAGGAGCGCCCGGCCAGCAAGCGCACCGTGACCGATTTCGCGGCGTCCCGGACCGCGCAGTGGCCGCGATTCTCCGACAGAAAAAGGCGGGAAATTATAATGATGCATAAATCGTCTTTTGGTGCGTATCTCCATGCCCTCAACAATATGTTCATCGCCGGGACCCCCGAGCGTTAAGAGAGACAAGACATGGGTTTCTCCGCGCATAAAAAGACCGGATCCGTGAGTGCGCGGCAAAAGACCGGTGGATGCGTGAAGTTCGCGCAGTTCATTGGGTTTCCTTCCGTCGGGTCGCTCCCCTTTTTCGATAATTCGCCTGTGAACAATATCGTTAATTGCTTCTTCAAATAAAAGATTCCCTTCGGCTTTGGTAAATATATCAGGATACGTTTCCACGGCTTTTGTCATCCACGCTTCTTTTGCCTCGGCGATTGCGCTGTGGACTATTTTTTTCTCATGCGCCTGATGGCCATAGACCGCTTCTTCGATTTTTGCCATAAAGTCGCTGGCAAGAAGGGCGGTGAGTTCGGGTGACCGCTGGGTCATTTGAACTTCGCGTTTTTTTGTCGCGTGTTCGGCGATTATTTTTTCTTGGAATTTGACGGACTCTTTTATAAATTCAAATCCCCATTCAATGGCAGAAGCGAATTCTTTTTCCGGCATTTCATTCGCGCCCGCTTCAATCATGTTGATGCGGTCGGCAGTTCCGGAGATTATCACATCAAGATCAGCACCTTCACGCTCTGTGTAAGTAGGATTAAGCACAAGTTCGGTTTTTGCGCCTGCGGCTGTTGCAAGTGGTTTTCCAACACGAATGCCTGCAATCGGACCCTGCCATGGAATATCGGAAAGTGAAAGTGCGAGTGACGCGCCCAGAAGTGCGGGCACATCAGGATCATTGTTTTCATCAATGGAAAGTACGGTGATAACTACCTGTACTTCGTTGCGGACGCGCAAATCAAAACGCGGCCGTATAGATCGGTCAATGAGGCGGCTGACGAGAATGGCTTCTTCCGACGGACGCGTTTCGCGCTTTACAAAACGCGAGCCGAGAATTTTTCCAGTTGCATAAAACTTCTCCTCGTAATCAACGGAAAGAGGAAAAAAATCCCCTCCCTCGCGCGGATGAGGGTTCATGACGGCAGTTGCGAGGACGACGGTGTCGCCGACGCGCACAAGCACGGATCCGTGTGCCTGCTCCGCCCAATTATTAAGCTCAACAGTGAAGGTTTTTCCTTCAAGCGTGAGGGTATATATTTTATGTTCCACGTGTGCGGGTACCGAAAGGATCGGCGGAAAAGAGAGGTTACGATACCTTGATGCGCGGCGCATGTTTGTAAACATGCGCAATCATTCATTTTTTATCACGACTAGAGTTGATCATGAGAAAAAATGAATGATGTATCGAGTGTAATCCGTTCTTTGTCGCCTTCTCCTTTGGTAATTAGTGGGTAGTTTGTAGTTGGTAGTGAGTAGTATACTTGCATCTTTTTATAAACTACTCACTACCACCTACAAACTGTTATTAATGTTCAGTAATTCTCATTAAAAAATTTCCTTCTTTGGAACCGAGATCTGTGAAATCATCGGCAACTTCTTTTAATTTTTGGGAGCTTGATCGGCCGAATGCCGATACCTCCACCTGAATGCCGTAGACTTCGTGCAGATAGTCAATCAGCGGGATAAAATCTCCGTCGCCCGACATAAGCACCAATGCGTCAATACGCTTGCCAAGTTTGACCGCATCCATGGCAATGCCTACGTCCCAGTCCGCCTTTTTCATGCCGCCTGGGAAAATCTGCAAATCTTTAATGCGGGTTTCAATACCGATTTTGGTGAGCGCGTCAAGAAATGTTTTCTCTTCTCCGCTTTCTGTCTTGATGACATAGGCTAATGCACGCACAAGACTGCGGCCGGCAACAGCTGTTTTTAATACTTCTTTAAAATTGACCCTTGCGTTATAGAGATTGCGGGCAGAATGGTAAAGGTTCTGTACGTCAATAAGAATTGCCACGCGCTGGGCTTTGTGTTTGATTACGCTCATGGGCTAGGTTGTAGGAATTACCTTGTAGCTTGTAGTAAAGAGGTATGGAGAGAAATTTTTCTTTACAAGTTACAGCTCACAGTTTCTATCGTTTAAGTCCCAGTTTTTTGATGAGACTGTTATACTTCCGCAGGTTATTCTCTTTGAGATAGTCAAGAAATTTCTTGCGGCGGGATACCATGCCTAAAAGTCCCCGTCGGGAATGGTTGTCTTTAGGGAATTTTTTGAGGTGATCGGTGAGCCGGGCGATTTCCTGCGTTAATACGGCAATCTGCACTTCAGTAGAGCCGGTATCCGTGTCATGCACCCGATATTTCTCGATGACCTTTATCTTTTCTTTAGGGGTTAATGCCATATAAACAATGGTACCATAGATTAGATTTTTATGCAACTCACATGGGTTTGACATAGGAAATAGCGTGTGGCATACTAGTAAAAGTGGGGCATAAATTTGTCCTAGAACTTTAACAAATGAGAGCGAGAAGGAAGTAGTCCTATGTATAGATTAAAAAGGTTGAGCAAGGTCGTTGTAGGTGTTTTGATACTGTGTGCTTTAATGGGCCTTCCTCGCATGGTCCATGCGGTGGTCACTCCCACATGGTTCACCTCTTTTAAAGTGGATCCTATTGGCATTGCTGCCTCACGGGATACGCTGTATGTGCTGCGTGGGTGTACCGGTGGGGTGGAGAATGAACTGCACTCTCTGACGATGAATGGGTCGGCCATCACGGATACGCTGGTTGCCACCATTCCGAACTCCCAAGGGGCTTGCGTTGAAGGGTATCTCGCAATCTCCCCCGGATTCGGAGGTTTTACCGCTAACGATGTATACATCACCAGCACCAACACTATTTGGAGGTATCGTCCGACAACTCCAACATCGGGATTTCTGACTCCTTTTGCGACGCTGCCCATGCCCAATACTCAGTCTCATACTGGGATTACCTTTGATCACGTGAGCACGTTTGGATTCCAAATGATTCTCACGATGTGGGACGGGCGAGTTTATTCCATTGACCCATGGCAAAACATCACCGCGATTGGTGTTGTGCCAGGCGGCGCGAATGTAGGTCTGGAAGGTCCCGAGGTGACTCCGGTGAGTTTTGGTACCAATGGGGGAGAGGTGTTTATTGCTGATGAAGTGGGCGGGAGGGTGTGGGCCATGTCTGTGCATGGCGTCGTCACCTTGATTGCGAATGTGCCTGACGCAGAAAGTGTGCATATGATCCCGAAGTACCCGTGCAGTTTTCTGCAGACCGGGAGTGCCATGTTTACCAATGTCTACCTGCCCAAGACCAACCCAACCCCCGCTATCTATCAATGGAAAACCATTGATCTTGCTGGCTTTGGTGGTCGCATGATTGTGATGAAAGAGCACCCTGGAACTGGGATATATGGAAGTGTGCTACTGACATATGATCCTTTTAAGGAAGCGTATACGCTCAGTAATTTTGGAGCAAATGTTGGCAGGCAAGAAGGCTCGACCTTCGTAGATTGTCGTGTGCCGTGCCCGACTTGCCCGTAATGTGTGACTAACAACACGGGGACAATTCCTGCGGAGGTGAGTATACTCCCGGGAGGAGACACATTGAACGAATAGAAGAGAGAAGGGAAGAATATGTCGAGACAATTTCATCGCGTGATCATCGCGGGCGGATTGATGATAGGTCTCTGCGGCCCAGCATTTGCTGCGAGCAATCTGAATTTGTCAAAAAGTAATGTCAACCGTCAACAGCTTTCTACCCCTCCTGCCGGGATACACGACCAGTGGGGCACGAAGGCAAAAGCCCCGGTCAAGGATCCAGAAGCAGCAACGAAACCACCCTGTCCCTATCCGCCAGGATGCCAGGACGCCAAGCCCGCCACGAAGTAACACGCTGCTGCAAGTCCCAGAAATTACGGGATAGGCTGGAGGGAGAGATCTCCCTCCAGAAACGCCTTGAGCACTGTCTGGATATATCCTCCTTGGAGCGGAGGATTGTGGGCTATAATAATTGAACAAATATCCATATAATCTCATTTCCAAACCATTATTGAGCACCATGTTGCTATCAGTATTGCTACAAATGGGATGCTACTAGCCAGCAACTCTATTCATATCAATGCTCTCTATGATTCATAGAGGGCTTTTATTATATTATCGGGCAACCTAATCTTATGCATAATATCATTTCTCATTAACCCCTCCCCCTTTGTCATCCCCGCTTGCGCCCGGGAATGACAACAGCAGCGCATACCCGAGGGGGATACAGTGTGAGGGGTTACTGCGTGTGGCTTATTGCTAAAACCCTTATTTCATGTCATTCTTCTGCTATGGCAGAGAAGAAACAAGCTACAAAACGGCAACAAAAAGGCACGGCTTCCCGTATCCGCGTAAAACCCGAATTGCCGGGCGGTTTTCGTGATTATGGACCTGCGGATGCGATTGGGCGTGCTCAAATGATTGAAACCATACGCAAGACGTTTGAGGTGTTTGGATTTGATCCATTGGAAACATCATCCATACAGCGCACTGAAGTGCTGACCGGAGGCGAGGAAGATTCGGGAAAAATTATTTTTAATGTAAAGGGTTCGCAGGAAAAAAAATCAGATACGTCACTGCGGTTTGATTTGACTGTGCCGCTTGCGCGGTTTATCGCGGCAAACCCGGATATCCCGAAACCCTTTAAGCGTTATCAGATCGGAACCGTATGGCGCGGAGAACGCCCGCAAGCAGGGCGGTATCGAGAATTCATGCAGGCGGATGTGGATATTGTGGGATCATCAGCGATTGAGGCGGATGCGGAGATTGTTGCGGTTATATACCAGACGCTTAAAAATTTAGGGATTGATAATTTTTTGATAAAGATAAATAGTAGAGATTTATTAAATACTCTGCCTGAGTACGCTAATTTTCCTCCCAAAAAATTATGGGATGTGCTGCGGATAATTGACAAAAAGGACAAAATCGGGCTAGAAAACGTGATAAAAGAGATTTGGACATTATTTGGGGATCGTTTGATTGCTGACAAAGTTGGAAGATTTTTACTCACCTCTTCCAGCGGAAGAGTTTCTAAGGATATGGTTCTAAATGAAAATGCATGGGCGGATTTAGTACAAATTATAGATGATGTTGATATTGGAACAAATAATCTTGAAATTGACCTCTCGATTGTTCGTGGTTTGGAATATTACACAGGCGCTATCTTTGAAACTATCTTGACGGACGCTCCCGAGATGGGAAGTATTTTTTCCGGCGGGCGCTATGATAATCTAGTTTCTCAATTCACCGGACAAAATATTCCGGCGGTCGGCGCGTCTATCGGCGTGGATAGATTGTTTGCGGCACTTGAAAAGCTTGGCAAACTAGGTAATCAGAAAACCAACACACAGGTTCTGATTTTCCAGCTTGATAACGCATTAAAAAGCGATTATCTCGGCATAGCTCAAGAACTGCGCGAAGCAGGAATAAATACCGCCCTTTATCTAGGCGATGACCAGACCTTTCAAGCCCAGCTTTCGTATGCGGTAAAAAAAGAAATTCCTTTTGTAGTGATTTACGGCGAAGAAGAGAAGAAAAAAGGCATGGTCGCGGTGAAGAATCTTGCGACTCGCGAGCAGAAAGAAGTAAGCAGAGAACGATTGTTAGATTTTTTCAAGAAATAATTTTTTGCCCCCATAGCTCAATGGACAGAGCGCACGGTTTCTACCCGTAAGATGTGGGTTCGATTCCTACTGGGGGCACAATTCATAACTTGGTCAGAAAATTCCCCCGCGCGCTTGCGCGCGGTGAGAAGGAGGGGGTGGGCGAAATCCGAATCGGTCTTGCAAGCAAATGCGAATTCGGTGGGCGGGCAAAATGAGAC
>Ga0209515_10000322_pt1 | contig 90313 bp, 103 predicted proteins | sample Subgroupgradi54m_FD_187454 | JGI IMG/M metagenome (GOLD analysis project Ga0209515, IMG submission 187454) | Subsurface groundwater microbial communities from S. Glens Falls, New York, USA - GMW60B uncontaminated upgradient, 5.4 m (SPAdes)... ...
CCCGACGGATTCTTCTGTTACTCATTTTTCGGCCAGGTGTCGTCCGGTCCATTGGCGCGAAGTTGGCTGAAGTAGTTTACAAGCCATCCAACATTGAGTGGAGCCAAGAATGGAGTAATCCGTTATTGATGGATACTGTACCGCAGAGCATGGTAATGCAAGGCAATGTCCCGTTCTAGTTTTACAGTGCACCTTACGGATTATATCCGTCATTTATCTGCGGTATACAGTCGTGTTGTATCTGTACATCCCCGTGTTTTGTTGTAGCAGCTCTGGACGGATAAAATCCGTCACTAATTACAGATGATCCCGTTTCGGTCCGGCAACATAAAGCGTAACTTTACCAAGTCCCAGACGGATTATATCCGTCATTGATTTATAGCATCGTGTTGTGTAGCCTTTTTTTGCCAGTTGCAGTGAATTAGGTTGCTGTTTAGTTTAGGATGGATTTTTCCGTCATTGATTCTGGATTAGTAAGGCGTGGCTAGGTTCTCCAGGGCTAAGTGAGGTTCACTAGATTCTGGCAAGCGACGGAAGTAATCCGTCAGTGATATTATGGAGGTAGTGCATAGTAGCGCGTCGTGGAATTCACTTTGTCGTTTTAGGGCCCAATTAAGAATGGACTACATCCGTTGATAATTCTCGGCAGCGCGGTCTTTGGTAAAGTAAAATAAGGTTCGGTCCACTGCATCTTGTCTTAGGACGGATTTTATCCGTCATCAACTTTCCGTGGTCCTGTGGGCCAGCGTATAGCTGACTACAGTTCCGTCTTTTCAATGCTCGCGACGGGTTTTGCCCGTCATTGATTTGACGGCGTATGGCGTAATACTGTGTGGCATTATAACTCTCGCCACTGTCTACAACGGATTTGTCCGTTATCAACTTTATGCGCTTTGGCTTGGTGTAGTGCCTTAGGGCTTATCACTCTGTTGTTACAGAACGGATGTATCCGTTATTTATTAATCCGGCGGAGTGTAGTTAAGCCCTGCGTGTCCTGCTACCGCAGTGTCCGGTAGAAAATGGCATCTGCCAAGTCCGGGACGGATCACGTCCGTCACTAACAGCCAGTATTGTGGCGTGTAGCAAAGCTCTTTATCGTAGGGCAGTCGTACTGCAGGGTCGACTTATATCCCGTTCCCGACGGACCATATCCGTCATCAATCTTTGTTCTTTCAGGGACAGTCATAAGAAGACTGTCTTTTTTTCTTACACCACTATGTTTGACACAGTAAGTTTTTTATGGTAAATTAAGCGCTCATGGAAAGTCCATTGAAAATTCAATTGTAAAAAGAATATTCGGGCAGTGCAGCGTCGGGTCCCGTTCTGTTCAGTATCGTTCGTCTTGTCCAGTTAGAGCGGGGGACGGATTTCGTCCGTCATTGATTTTTCCAATGCGTGGTACGGCGTGGTTAGTTATACCCCTATATGTTGGCGCAAGCGACGGATCTTTCCGTCATTGATCCTGTGAGGCTAAGTTTATTTCAGTTTTGCATACCATATTTCTCGACGGAATTTTCCGTCATTAACTTCAAGTAAGGTAGAATTGAGCGGCGTTCCGCCAGGTGTTTTATTGTGCAACACACGATGACCTTTATCCGTCATTGAATCATCCTCTTACACAGTAACGCGGAGCTGTGTCCTCCATGTTGCTTTACGCTATTGCGGTGGCCGAGCCGAGGACGGATTTTTCCGTCACTGATTCGTCGAATTGAGTATCGCCTAGCTCCGCGAGTTAAAATTTCGTTTTTCAATGTGACCGATGGACATTGTCCGTCGTTGATTGGTGCACCGTGTTGTTCGTTCAGGTTGATCGCCGTATGCTAAACTAGTGTCGGGTGTAGGATGGATTACAATCCGTCACTAATTTGGTGTGACCCATTGGCGCAGATTATGTTTGAGCACGACTTCTCTTTAGGATGGACTTTGTCCATCATTAATCCTGCGGACTAGAGCAGCGTTGAGTGTAGTACTCTCACCTGGACCACCGTGACCCAGCGGATGGATTTTGTCCGTCACTAATCGCAAGACATAGTAGCGTGAACTACACTTTGGTGCAACTAAGCATTTTAGCGGACGGATTTTTCCGTCATTGATCGCTGGTAGCCTATCGTAGATTACGATGGACTGCTCTGTGGCCGCATGCAGTCATACATTCTTGAGTTTAGGACGGATTTATCCGTCACTGATTTTTGTGCATAGCTGAGTCCGGTTAGATACGTTGCATTACATCAACGTGGGGGACGGATTATATCCGTCATTAATTTTTTGATTAGGTGTGGCTAGGTTCTTTAAATTCGGGTCTTGATTGGTGTGTTCTCGTTAAGGACGGATGAAATCCGTTATTGATACTCGTGGAGCCTACCTACGTTTTTTCTCGCTTAGCCCGTTTAAGTCCATTGAATTACGTTCCCGTAGAGGACGGATTTTATCCGTCATTAATTCTTCAGTTCATTGGAGTTCCGCCAGGCAAAACATTCTGTTGGTTACATCGAGTAGAGCGATCGATGGATCCTATCCGTCATTAATTGCTGTACTGCTAGGCTCTGTTCCTTATGGCCTCTTGTTGTCCTGTCGTAACCCAGGACGGAATTTTTCCGTCATTGATTATTCATTGCGCACTTCGACTCACTACTGTTCGGTTCACTAGAGTATCACATCGCGCAGGACGAATTTTATTCGTCATTGATCAGCGTAGAGCTATGTTTCGCAGCGTGAAGCATGCTGACGTTTTTCAAGTTAGTGCGCCGGACGGATTCATTCCGTCATTAATTATCGTCGAGCTCGGTGTAGCCTGGTAGAGTTCTTTGTCTCTGTGTAGAGTTAGTTCGAGCCAACCATAATCCTGCATGTGACGAATTATATTCGTCATTGATTCCCGTGCGGACCGGAGCTTGCTACTGTTGCGTTATGTGGAAGTGCAATTGGGCAGCCGATGGATTATTCCGTCACTGATATAAGTTAAGTTACGCTCAGTGCTCTTGAGTCGGTTACGTTGGACCAAAACATAGGACGGATTAAAATCCGTCAATGATTTGGATACAGTACAACAGTGCATTTCAAAGTAAAACAATGTCCCGTTCTAGTTTCGTAGATCCGCTCGACGAATTTTATTCGTCATTAATTGCTGTACTGCTAGGTTCTGTTCCCCATGGTTTTCTGTCGTCCTGTCGTGACCCACGACGGATTTTATCCGTCACTAATTCAGTTCAGTCGTCTTATGTGGATTGGCGTACTTCAATGTATATTAGAGTATAAGATGGAAAAATCCGTCATTGATTGCTGTTGAGCACCGTCAAGTAAATTTATGCTAGGTTGATTCCGGTCTTGGACGGACTATTTTCGTCATTAATAATTCTTTCGGTGTCAAGTAATGCCCCGTGCCCTATGTTTGACTTGCGTGTAGCCAAATAGTGTCCGGGATGGATTTTATCCGTCAATGATTTCTAGCCACGTGGAGCAACGTTACGTTTCCTCTTGTCAGGTATATCAGCGCAGGGGACGGATTATTCCGTCATTAATTACCGTTTAGCTGAGTAAAGTACCACGCTGTTCGGTTCTGCTGGCTACATCACCCCAGATTGTTTTTCATCATCTGATGGATTTTTCCGTCATTGACTTTCTCCTCTGTGACGCAGGGCGTTGTATTCTCTGCTAGAGTAGAGTCGGTTGTTGTTCATTTTTGCACCCAGACGGATTGGCTTCCGTCATTGATTTCTGTGTGGCCGGGTAAATTCCAGCCTCCTGTCCTAGAGTAGGCTAGGCTCTGCTACCCGACGGATTAATTCCGTCACTCATTGTTTCCCGTGCGATGAATCATAGTGGGGTTCAACGTCGCACGGTCCTGTCGACTAAAAAACTCCAGAGCGGTGGACGGATGAAATTCGTCACTGATTCTCGGCACAGCACAGTTAAGTTAGCTGTTGCATAGCTTCTTTCCGCGTAAATACACTGCGTCCCTCGATGGCCTGTGGCCGTCGTTGATTCTTTGTTCGACTTAGTTCGGCGTGGCTTGGTTAGTCGTCTTTCGGTCAAGTTGCGGACGGATTTTTTCGTCATTGATTTCCAGCCCGGCTTTATCCTCCGGAATATGTTGCAGTTATGTCCGTTCTGGTCCCTGACGGATTTATCCGTCATTGATTTTCCTGTCTGGCTAGGTACAGCCCCCTAGCGTGTCGCGTTAGTTCGTTAAAGGATGGGTTTAACTCGTCACTAAGGTATTCCTTAGATGTCATTTCTCTGAAAGGAGATGTCATGTCAGAAAAGAAACCCTTCAACACCAGGTCTTTTAAAGAATTCGCTAATGCTATTTACCAAATGCACCGCACCTTGGTAAATATAAAAAGGGTTTTCAAAACACGAGAAGATTTTGAAGCCGCCAAAAGGGAAGTGGTGCGCGAGTACCTTGATACCTTAAAAATTGCGCTAGAAAAGGCAATCCGTCATGGAAATGACTGGTTGTCGTACATGAAAGGAGAATCTCCACAGTAGATTTTCAACATATATCCCCTCGCAACACAGTTTGCCAGGGGATTTTTTTAAGCCTATTTTGTCCTAATTGGGCAGGCTTCAGGCCTATTGACAAGCATCATTGCCTATGCTATAATCAACAATCAGGGTATTTTATCGTAATTTTCGTGCCTTTCTTTCAAATCATTACGTGAGATTTTACCGATTTTAAGAATTCATTCACTGATTCGAAATCCAGAATTCAACATTCAAAATTCACCAGATAGTGATTTGAAAGAAGGGTGGGCAAAGGTGGATGGTCATACATCCGGCGGGGGTTTGTTCTCTGTCCTACCCTTTACCTTTAAGAGTCAAAAGAGGGGTGCGTTACTCCTCATCCTGAACAGGAATTCCCTTTGGGTGCCATGGGGGAATTTCAAGGAAAACAAGGAGAAAAAATCATGGCAACAGCAATTGCACGGTCAGAGTGGACAGGGACAAAGGGTCTGGCTAACGCCGGCTTACCCAACGAGTGGGGCGAGGCGGAAAAATGGCTGGAAAAAAATACCAGCTCTTCCATCTCCAACTCCAAAGAATTGACGCAGGCGGACTTCTTTGATGAGTTTACGGACTGGGCCGAGTTGCAATTCGGCCTGGCCGCGGGAGCCGTCGAAGAAGGGATTCGTTTCGGATTCTCCTCTCTCAACGGGGAGGAAATCTGGGAACGGCCTCTGTTCATCCTGGCCTCCCAGGTGGGCGATTCCCTCGGTCTTAACAAAGACCGAGTGAAAGAGGAGCTTCAAAGGCTTCTCGTTACATGGGAATCCGTCCGTTGGTGCCAGGCCCGCCGCTAGGGGCCAGAAACAAAACGCAGTTCGCAAACTCATACTGCGCAAAAAAAAATGAGATTAAGGAGAGATCACACCGGTCTCTCCTCTTTACGTACACGAGTTTTTCTATAATCAAAAGAATGTTGACATATTTTATTTCTTATGGTAGGCTTTCAGATTGCATGGCAAAGTGTCGTGTATGCTTTTTGACAATTTTTCCCATTAAATTCCGCTTGTAGCGGAGTATTTAATTGGGGCAAGTTACAACTACGAAAGGAAAAAATCATGGCCACTGGCAAACTGACTTTCACTGAACGCGAACTCAATGCCAGTTTTCCGACCAATGCCAAAATTCGCCAACCTCGTTCCATTCAGGCTGATTCAATTGTTGCGTTGGCCGACGGCAAGTTCTTGCAAGAACTTCCAACCGGTGCCGGTAAAACGGCGCTTGAGTACATGATTTGTGCCGCAAGCCTCAAGAAAATTGAGGAAGGGGAGATCGTGTTTTGGATTGTTCCTACTAAGGCTCTCGTTGAGCAAATCAAGCAGGAGCATCCCGACGTCAAGACCATCTTTGGTCAAAACGAACACGTGTGTCCGTGGGCAGTGGAGGATTTTGAGGAACAACCCCAAAGTCCCGTCACGCGGATACAGCTGCCCCTGCTCCATGAAGATTCACATGTGCCGCGGGTTAGTGAAATTCCGCAATTCGTGCATGCAAAGTGTCCGCACTTTGTTCACCAGGAAACCGGAAACACCAACACCGCGGGCGTGTTGCCCTGCCCTTACTACCAACAGACCTACGAGGCCAAAAGAGGCGGCGGAATCATTGTGGCGACCATGTCATTCTACGTTTTCGCCAAACTGTTTTCCAAACGCAATAAGGAAACCGTCCATGATACCGCTTACGGCCGCGTGGCCGTGGTGGTCATTGACGAGGCGCATCGCTTTGCCGATGTCATTCGGTACACGTTGTCCTACGACATCACCGACTGGCATTTGGAAAAAGCAATCGCCTTGCTCAAACGGATCAAGGCGCCCGAGCGCAGGCCTCTTCGCAAGTTCCTCAAGGCGTTAAAGGACATTGCCTTAGCCCACAAGAAGGAACCTTACCAAGAGCACCTGCTGACCGACGACGAGATTAAAAAGCTCATCTCAATCCTTGAAGAAATCGACCCCGATGTGCTCGCTCCCGAGCGCATTGAGGAGGCAACGGCGGCGGGCTTGTTAAATGCCCGCGAGGACTGGCGCGAAATCAAGACGATTGAAACGCTGGCCAAAGACATCAAGCGGTATATTCATACCCTTGAGTACGCGTTGGCTGAAGAGGATGAGGAGGGCAATGTCCGTCGTCCGCTCAACTACAGCTGCTCCTATTACAAGGAGGAGTTGGGAGAGCGGGAAAAAGTCCAGCACAAGCTTGTGTTGCACTGTCACTACGTAGCTCCCTTGATTCGCAAGCGTCTTAGGGCTCCAACAACCGTGTCATTTTCAGCTACCATTGGGCGGCCGGACCTTTTCGCCTACGACAGCGGCATTCGCGACCCTTTCTTTTCGGCCCCGTCAACCTTTCCCGTCGAAAATCGGCGGATTTATCTGCCAGATGACGTGGAAGATTTGTCTCACCATGCAGACCCAACTGGTCGCAAGAAGACAAAAACACTGCGTCAGATTGCGAAAGGTTGTCGGCGCTTGGTTGAAAAGAATATCCGGAGCCTGGTGCTGGTTTCTTCCAATGCCGAACGTGATAAGTTCATGGCCATGGCAGAAGAGGAAGGGGTTGAAGCCATGACCTACACCCAAGAACTTTCGGCAAAGGATGTCGCATCCAAGTTCAGGGAAGGCGAGGCAGAAGTGCTCTGTGGGTGCGTTGCCCACTATGGGGTTGGCGTGGATTTTCCCAAGGACACGGCAGGAACCATTTGGCTTTTACGTCCCGGGTATGCCAACCCCAGGAGTGCAAGCACACAGTTTGAGAAGTTGAGCTTTGGCGAAGGACACTACTGGTCGCGGCTGATCTATAAGGTCATGCTGGAAGTCCAGCAGGCAGTGGGACGCAACATCCGCGGTCCACGCGACCGCGGAGTGTGCTTTCTTATGTCTTCGGGCTTCCAGAAGTTCGCCCGCCAAGGCTTGCCCGACTGGCTTCAGCCCGCTTACCGGCGTGGCATGATGTTGAACGATTGCTTAGAGGACGCCAAGAAGTTGCTTTCGTAGTTTGCCGAGCGTTGCGGATTTTCGCCCAGCTTGGCCGACTCTTGCCCTGTATTACGCAGAACGGACTTGAGATTCTCAAATCTCAAGTCCGTTATTTATTGTTTGCGCAGAGTATGGTGGAGTAGGACACACTTTTTCTACCCCCATCAAAGGATGGATCTAATCCGTCATTGATTTTTCACGTGTTGCTAGGCCCATTTACGTGAGGTTGTTTAGCCGTACCTCTTGGTTGCCGATGGATTATGTCCGTCTTTAATAACACAGCATACAGTTAGGTCCATTGGCTTAATCTATTATGTGTGACGGATTTCATCCGTTATTAATTTTCCTCTGTTGTGGGGTTTGGTGCGGCAATGTCCTGCGAAGGTCCACTTCTGTACCCGATGGATGCATTCCGTCATTGATTTTGCAGCAGTGTCTTGCAGAACAGAGCAACATGCGGTACTTGCGCCTTGTTGAGCCCCACTCTTCTGAACGGAATTTTTCCGTCATTAATTTAGTGTTACCACCCGATGTATCGCAACCCCAAGCGGAATTGATTACTTTCGTGTGTGGCGAACAACGGATACATCCGTTATTAATGTTGTGTTACGTCCTACAGGACTGAGTCCTGTCAGACATAGGTCGGATTATTCCGACATTAATCCTGCGCGTTCTGGTTTTGCTAAGCGCCGTTGGTCACTGTTAAGTAAATTTAGGTTATGGATGGATTTTTCCGTCATTGATTCGGAGTTACCCAGAGTTCGGTTCGCTTTAGTTGTCTCCGCTAAAGCGCACCCCTGCCCGCGATGGACTTCATCCATCAATAATTAGGCCGTGCTGTAACATAGGGTGTGTCACGGTATTGTAGAGCCGACCTGACTTCCTTAGACCTTCTTTCCTGCAGAGGACGGATTATTCCGTTATTAATTTCCTGTGCTTTACACTGTGGTGTTTCATGGGTATTTCCTTGTGTGGGCGATGAAGAGTTCATTACTCTTTTGGACGGAAGTTTTCGTCGTTAATTGTTCTTTTAGGGGCAGTCATAAAAAAGCTGCTCTTTTTTCTTACTCCAACATATTTGACATAGTAATCTTTTTATGTTAGGTTAATAACTCATTTACCCAGTTAAATAATCTCGCTCTGCGAGATTATTTAACCGAGTGAAAAGCCCTTTGAAAATTATACAATCATTGTATAGAACGGCAGATTGCTGCAACGTGGATTGGACTTCATTTCCCCAAAGTTGCATGATGGATTTTTCCGTCGTTGATCAGGCAAAGCGTGGCAATCGCCCTGTTAAGTTTTCTTTTGTGCGCTACATTAAGGTTCGTTAGTGCTGAGGACGGATTTTATCCGTCATTGATTCCTGTGCTGTTCCTTGGAGTTCCGCCAGGCAAAACATTCTGTTAGTTAAATCGAGTAGAGCGACCGATGGATTTTTCCGTCATTAATGCTCTAGCGCGGTGTTCCGTTTTGTCCGGTACGATATCCTGCTTGTAGTCTTGGGCGAAATAAGGGACGGAAAAATCCGTCATTGATTGCGGCTTTGCGCAGCTTGATTTCGTCAAGTCGGGCTTAGTCATCCAAACAACTCCAGTCGACGGATATATCCGTCCTTGATCTGAGTGCTCTATGTTCCCGTGTGGCCATGTGTGCTCTCCTGAGGTCAGTTGTTCATAGGTCGGGCTGAGAACGGATAAATTCCGTTGCTAATTTTCGGCTTAACCCATTTCTACTTGGTCCGGTTAAGTATGGCCGACTATCGTGGAAGTTTTACTTAGGACGGAATTTTCCGTCATTGATTAAGTCGCGTTGCGTAGAGCAAATTTTTGCGCTTCTCTTTTCGTTTGGGTCATGTGCTGGCGGATTCTTCCGTCATTAATTCAGCTACGTCCAGCTAGGTACCGTTCGATGTCGTAGGTTGTGGTTCTGGCTTAGCAAATTATAGGATGAATTGTATTCGTCATTGATTCCGGCCTTGCGTGGCATGGCTCTGCGATCTTCATCGAGTTACACTGGAGCAAATGATGGATTTTATCCGTCATTGATTCCACTTTAATTGCGCACTGCTCAGCGTAATCTCCTTAGTTGGAGCGTTGGACGGGATTTTTTCCGTCATTGACTCTGTTCTCTGTCGCTCTGTACGGCACATCGCTTCATTTGCACCCTTCACGCTAGTTGCACGACGGACGTTGCCCGTCACTGATTTCCGGCATCGCTCTGTTCTGTTGAACACTGTGTGTTCAAGTAAAGCAAGCTGTCGCAAGTCGGCCAACGGATCAATTCCGTTATTAATTATTCAGTATTGCTGATTTAAGTAAGGCCGAGCAGCGTTCAATATATCTTTTTCCTGTTCAGGACGGATTTTTCCGTCATTGATTTCCGGTTTGTTGCAGCGGAGTCTTATTATCCATCCTGTCGCGGATATGCTGTGACCGACGGGTTTTCCCGTCACTAATTTGACTTGGTAGAGTACCGTGGGTTTCCTTGCGCTGCATTTTCGTTTTGCGGAGCAAACCAATCTGATGGAACAAATCCGTCATTAATGCTATAAGCCGCTACACTTCAGTGTTTAGTTCTTTACAGCTTGTTGCGTTTCTGTCTTCTTCTCGACGGATAATCTTCGTCATTGATTTCTACCGCATGGCGCTCTTTTGCGGACCTAAGTAGATTCAGGTGTTACTCACTACTCGATGGGCTCTTCCATCATTGATTCAATACGGACTTCTTTACGTGCACGATATCGCCATGTTGAGTATAGTTAATCGTATCTCACGATGGGTTTTTCTCGTCATTGATCCGAGCAAAGTAGTGTGCGGTAAGGTTTTGCCGATTGTCGCAGTGCGGAGCTCCGAACGGATTAGTCCGTCATTGATTTTCCTGTTTAGTCGAGCCCCTTATCGTAGAATAGCCTGCATCCAAGTTGGGTGTACGACGGATTATTCCGTCACTATTTCCGCGCCTCTTCCGCTTCGCGCAGCCTGGTGCTCAGTAGCCAACTCTTGCACCGGATAGACTAAGTCTGTCATTGATTTTGTAGAGTTAGGTTGAGCAGAGTCAGGTCCGCCACGTTATTGTAGCGCAGAGGATGGATTACGTCCGTCATTGATTCCTTGCACAATTTCGCATGGTTAAGTTAATTTCCTTGTTGGCAACTCGTTGGACGGACCATTCCGTCATTGATTTGCAATCGCGTAGATTTGCGTGTTGTCCTTTCCGGTCAACTGGCGTATTGTGGCTTTCGGGACGGAATTTTCCGTCATTTATCAAGCCGAGTTGAGTTTTGTGTAGTTTGGTTTCATGCCGTACGAGTAGAGTACAGTCTTATATCGGACGGATTATGTCCGTCACTGATTCTTGTGGTAATCTGGAGCGCCCCTAAGTACCGTTCAGTTCAAGCATTGTACGCTATCCCAGATTGCTCGATGGGTTTTTCCCGTCATTGATTCCCCGGTAAGGAAGCGCAGGGTATACTGCTGCAGATTTAAGTTCACTAGTGCTTCTTTCAGTTCGGGACGGATTTTGTCCATCATTGACCTTCGTGGCGTGGAGTAACGTTTAGTACGTTACCGTCAACTACTCTATTTTGACTATAATCCAGGATGGAATAGTTCCGTTATTAATTGTTCTTTTTCTAGATCCCCAAACATTACGTGCGGGGATTTTTTGTAAAAAGTAGTAGGGTCTATTTTTTTGGAATAAAAAAACCCCACAGAACAATCTGTGAGGCATTGAACCGGGTGTTTCACGTTAGCCATTCACCTTTCTCAACCACTGGTTTGCCAGTTTAGAGAGGTGTTCGGCAGACGTAATCTCTTCCAAGGATCCGTGGGTAGTCGGCAGGAACTCTTGATACACAATCATTAGCTCCTGGCCTTCTTCATTCCGGTACTGGAACAGAAGGTAAGGGTTGACGCCAAGTCGTTGATATGCGACAACCATTTTTTCCTGCAAATTGCAGTTTTGCGCTACCTGAATCCAGCCAATGGGGTGCGGTTGGGGATCTATTTTTTTCCCCCTTGAAACCCCAAGAACCATTCTCTTCATGCTGTAGCCTCCTAAATAGGTTTCCCTGATTACCCTCCACTAAAAGCATTGTATCATATTACTGATACAGTGTCAATAGTTTTGGCTCCCGTTCAAGAACGCACTTACTCGCTTTGATTGGAGGAAAATGAGGGTAGAGCTGGATGCTTATATTTTAACTTATCATGTCTCTCTAAAATAAAAAGCCTCAATCTGGGGAATTGAGGCACACTATCTCAAAAACGTTATCGTTCACCCGTTATGTGATTATCCTTGATATGCCATATATTTTCGGTTCTGGAAGTTGCTTTCGCGCTCGGTATTCTTCACTCAAACGGAATAAGCCTTCAAACTTGCTCAGGTACTCATCGCCTCGTCGTTTCCGAATCCAAGCAATAATACCCTCGCCCTTCTTCCAGCACTTCCATATCACTGCCCAGTAATTTTCCAGAATTGGTTCTTTGTCGATATATTCTTCTTGCAATAGATAACTGACATGAGTAAAGGCGATAAAGGTTTTTTCTGTTTTTTGAATGTGGATTATGAGTTGTCTATCGTCCAATCTTTCAATGGTTTCAGGAAGATTCTCATAGATGTATCTTCTTGCCTCAACCATTTCCTCTCTTTGCAGTTTTTCAAACATAGTTAGCGTTTCATGGAGTCTGTGCTCCTTTTTTTGTTGTGTAAATTGTCTACCGACATACCAGAGGGTTGCACTAACAAGCAATACATAGATGCAGTTGACTAAGAAAGCAAAAAAGGCGATTTGGTCAGATGAATTCAGATTTTTAACGAGCTCCAATAGCCTCATCAACATCTCCATTATTTTTCTCCTTTGGTTAGATGTTAAAGAAAGAGGGAGCTCCCGAAGAACTCCCACAATTGACTCCACCAACATCTCTATGGTTTGTTGAACAAGCCCAATCCTTTCATGAGAGAAACCACAGAGCTGATCAAGCAGATAAGGGCAATCAAAAGCAACCATGGGGTTCCATCTCTGAAAAAAATCGAGGCAATCATGAGCGAAAAGCCCAACGGCATCAATATCAGGGATGCCATGCCGAATCTGTTGTTACGTTTGTCCCTTTCTTCTTTGATTCTGACGGAATCAAACTTTTTCACTGCTTTCGCCAAATCCTCATCGGTAACATATGGACTTCTCACGGTTTTTCTCCTTGAAAAGAGAAGGTGATGGTGCTTTGAACGGTGCTACGTTGAGCTTAACACTTTATTGCCTGTTTTGTCAATTAACCAGATATGAGTAACAAAAAACCAGAGAAAATTACTCTCTGGAATTTTTTGGCTCGCTTGGCGGGATGCCTTTCGAACCTATAATTGGGAGAAAGCTTTCCCAAGCCCGGAGGCGACGATAGGCCAGGTGAAGCAATTGTTAACGCTGGTTTAATTATCTTTTGGATAATTTTACTGTTGAATTTTTATTTAAAAACAGTCATAATAAAATAAAAATAATTTATGAAAATTCCACTTATAAAACAAAGAGATGATTCAGCTTGCGGTCCGGCCAGCATCCAAATGGTCGTTAATTATTTTAAGTTGCCATACTCGTGGGAACAGATTGCAAAATTGTCTCAATACAAAAAGAAGGACGGTTTAAATAATAAAGATTTAGTTGATACACTCCAAAAACTGGGTTTAAGCGTGCAGGAAAAGGCAAGCGCAAAATGGGCAGATCTTATCCGTTTTAATAAATCCGATAAAGTTATCTTGGTGTCGTGGATGATGCTGGGATACATGGGACATTTTAGCGTAGTTGAAAAAGTGAATAAAGATTCCATTGAACTTGCCGATCCGCATACCGGCAAGATTACCAAAATGAAAAAGATTATGTTTATGCGGCTTTGGATGGATTACGACGATATGTGGTATCCAATAAAAAACACCGATATCCAACTACGATGGATGTGCGTTGTTTCTAAAAAAAATAAATAAAAAAAGCCCGAGATGGATAAACCAAATCGGGCGTTTGTCTTACTGTGATTCGTGCGTCCAACCCAGGAGGCACATAAGCACATGGAAGACCAGGTTTGCAGTCATGTCGTTCCTGTCAAGACAGGGACATAACTCCACAATGTCGATCCCGACAACATGGTTTTGACGGGCGACTGCTTCCATTAGGCGGAGCAGTGCGTTTGGTGTCATACCCATGGAAACTGGGGTACCGGTTCCTGGGGCGAAACTGGGATCTAGTACGTCCACATCAAAGCTGATGTAGCACGTACGGCCCTGTGGGATGCGTTGGGAAATTACCTTGTCAAGATCAGTATCGATTTCCCGTTGGCGTACCACATGACATCGGTTGTTGTTGGGAGGCGCACCTGCGAAGCCACGAATGCCGAATTGGTAGATTTCCAATTTCGGATTCTCATGCAGCACTCTGCTCATCACGTTGCCGTGGTGATGGCTGACGGAGCAGTCCCATTCAGCCAGGTCCGTATGAGCATCGAAGTGTATGAGAACGAGATCCTCATGCTCTTCTTTGCAGGCACGGATGAGTGGTGCGGAAATGGAATGGTCGCCGCCGATAAAGACAGGGAACGCCTTTTCCCTGTGAATAGCGAGGGCCGCCCGATAGCACCGTTCGTAGAAGTGACGAGAATCTTCCGAGAGATGATGAACCACATTCCCCACATCTGCGAATGGAATGCCTTGGAGAATGACCTTCCCCATGTCGGCGTTGTACCAGCCGCGATTGGCCAGTGTGAAGATATCCCGATCGTAGGCGATGAATCGGGTGGAAACTTCGCGCAGACGTTCGGGGCCATGACGGGTTCCAGGATCTCCTGTTGTCGCTTGATCGCTTCCGATGCCTGCGATTACGATAGTGCTTTTTTGAATCTCCGTCATGTTCACGCTCGGGCAGTGTGCGAAGAGCGTCTTCGGGCGTACGAATGAATCTGATTCGATGATCGTACGCAGGTTGCGTTGTTCTTGCGCCGTCACGTCAGATGCATTGACGAGAAATGACGCATTCACCAGCGGTGCCAGTAGTGACAGGAGTTGTCGATGACTTCCTTTCCCGATCAGACCCAGATGTCGCGCGGCACTGGAAAGCGTGCATGGAATCTGGAATGCATCCAGGATTTTCATCGATTCACAGGTCATTTGCAGACGTTGGCCGGTCAGTGTGTTCATGACCACGCGAATACCGGTGCTGGTATCCAAACTTTCCAGGGACAGATGTTTGGAAAGCACGAACATTTCTCGTTTACTCATGAGGTTGCTCCTTTCTTTTTTTGTCCACACAGAAGACAGTTCCGGCGCTTCTTGAAATTGCGGAAATGAATTCCGAATGTTAAGAAGTCCAGTTCTGCCGCTTTATTGAGCATGGTTGGTGTGGCGAAGCCAGTGAGGACCTTAATGGCTTCCAGGACATGGTAGTTTGCCGTGATGGCACTGATTGCTCCGATATTTCCTCCCTGGATGTGGGACAGGGTGATGACAAGGTGTTCGTAGTCAGCGCGATCCAGCTGTTGGTCGAGGGCATGTTCATAGCAATACCAGCAAGCCGACTTGCCCGGGATGATCGTGGGGCCGAGAAAGCTTAAATGTCCGTCGTACCCTCCGCAGAGGATATGGGGAACATCAAGGGCGTAGCCCGTCTCCGTAACGATCCGATTGAGCAGGTCCGTATGCGGTTCGTCGGCGCAGTTGATGATGAGGTCAACTCTTTTGGCCATATCCATGCAGTCTGCTTTGTTGAGAATCTTCTTGCGCAGAACGCGGGTTTGGATGCTTGAATCGATCTGGGAAAACTTGTCCGAGACCGTTTCAGCTTTTGGTTTCCCGACATCTTCAAGGGTGAACAGGCACTGGCGGTTAAGATTGGCCAGCTCTACAACGTCAGGATCTACCAGGGTGAACTTGCCGACTCCGGCAAGCATCAGCCCTTGGGCCACCCATGTGCCGATTCCGCCGATTCCGATGATCATGGTATGGGATGCTTTCAGCCTGCGTTGCATTTCCTCCCGCGGAATTGTTGACGTTTCGAATTCGGCGAAAAAGTTGAGCTGTGTGGAGAACCGGGATTTTTCCAGTATTGTTTGTGTTGCAGGTTTGCTACAAAGCACTTTGGCTTTGCGCAGCGAAGACAGGAGTCGCCTGACTTCCCGTTTGAGAAGGCCAGTCGATTCAGAAATCTGTTCAAGGGAATGTTTGCCATCAAGATATTGCAAACACTTGAATGCAGCTCCGTTCAATTCAAACGGGATGATGACGCTGCTTGCGTTGAACAGAAAGTTCACCTCGTACGAATCGCCCTTTTGGCGATACAGCACGGAGATACTGTCTTTGATTTTCGGAAACATGATGCCCTCCAAAAAAAGAGGGGAAGACCAGCATTGCCGATCTTCCCCCTACGCCCACGACGATTGGTCAGGCCCGACGACGGCGCAAACCACGCATGTAGATGTCGTCGTTCCGACGGGGAAGAGGAACGATCTTGACCTTGCCCAAATCGAGCTTGGGCGTACGGTCGCCGTTCTTCTTTTCGGTCAATTTCAGCGCTGACCGAACGCGCTCCTGGACCATGGTACTCATGGTCACGTCCTTCCTGTTTTCAAGGAACAGTGAGGATCTAAGGAAATTCGCAACGTGCGTAACTTCCCAATCCGTCGTTTTCTATCCTAGCAAAACCAATTAGTGTTGTCAATAGTTATTAACAATGAGGCACTAATCATTGACAACTGACTAATATTTGCTACAATTCATAGTATGAGTACAAACTTGGAAGAAAAACTAATAAACTACGGTTTAAGCCAAAAAGAAGCCCGGGTATACCTGACGCTTCTTGAAATAGGAACCGCGCTTGTTACCGATGTTGCAAAAAAAGCAGATATTAATAGAAGTACCTCTTATGTGATTCTTGAATCTCTGGCAAAAGGCGGCCTCGTTTCTACTACGGAGAGAAAAAATATAAGGCTTTATACTCCTGCTCCTCCCGAAAGAATAATCCAGAACTTGGAAAATAATGCAAAAAGATATGTGGAACTTGTAGGTTCGGCAAAGTTGATTTTACCGGAATTGAAATCAATTTATTCAGGATCTGGCCCTAAGCCGAAAATCCAATTTTTTGAAGGAACCGAAGGGATAAAAACTGCCTACGAAGACACCCTTACTTCAAAAGAAACTATACGTGCTTTTGCATCTATTGAATCAATGCATGCCGCTCTTCCGGGATTTTTCCCTGATTATTATAAGCGGAGGGCCAAAAAGAATATCAAAATCAGATCAATTTTCCCCGATACCCCAGAAGCGCGGGAACGCATAAAGAGCAATAAAGAAGAAAAAAGAGAAGCGATTTTGGTACCAAAAGAACAATATTCGTTTACACCCGAAATTAATGTTTATGATAATAAAATTGTTTTCATGTCTTTAAAAGAACGATTTGCCCTCGTAATCGAAAGCGAGGAGCTTGCAGATGCGCTAAAAAAATCCTTTGAACTTGCGTGGCTTGGAGCAAAAAAATATGAATAATGGGAGATTGAAGAAAATTAAAATTCCAAATTTATTAAACACTTATATTTTTGATGAAAGTATCAATAAATTTGGAACAATAAAAGATAGAAGGAATGAAAAAGTTATTGAAGAAGCCCTTCGTTTACATGTTGATAAGCTTGTTTTGATTACATCTGGCAACAATGGCTACAGTCTTGCTAAGCTCGCTAAAAATAAAAACATAAAAGTTGTATGTATTGTAAGCAGAAATCTTGATAATAAAACGAAGGAATTGCTGAAAAGCGTTTCGTATCAAGTTATGGAATTAAATTTAGAGCAAAAAATATTACGACCAGAGGAGATCATAGGTATAGCAAGAGAAAATGACCAAGAAGTTATATGGGATGTAACTAATGGATATGAAGAAGCCTATATTTCTATTGTTGAGGAGATTTGTAAAAAGATTATTCCCGATTATATTGTGTGTCCCGTAGGAAGTGGCGGTATCTATATCGGAATTATCGAAGGTGTTGAAAAATATTGTCCTAAAACAAAAGTGATTGGTATTGGTGTCCAAAGCACCTATCAAAGCTTTGCAGACAAATTATCGACTCCTTGGACTCCTTACCAGAGAGCAGTGGAGAATAAAATATTACAGGGACATTATTTATTTAGATCAAATGAAGAGGAAATAAAGAAAACATATCTTCAATATAAAAATATTGTTTCGTTTGAGCCATCTTCGGCTATTGTATTTGCGGCCCTATCTCATTTTAAATTTAAGCCAACTGACAACATCGTATTTATAAATTCTGGAAAAATGAAATGGGATTAAAATTTTTACATTTATCTTTTTTAAACTATGGCGAAAATTGAAGTTGAACACCGGGGAGTATTAACTAAGAGAAAGTTTGACGAATTAAAGTTATTCCTGAAAAAGAATGGAAAATTCCTTGAAGAAAAGGATCGGTTTTCCGTTATATATTATCCACGTGGCAAAGAAACGTTTGGATTAGGCAGCAGTAAGGTAGATTTAAAATTAAGGATTACCAATAAAAAAACGGAATTGGTTTTAAAATATGGCAAGTGGAGCGGAAACGACGCCAGAAAAGAATTTCTATTTCCTATCGACTCAAGAAAATTTGAAGAAGCAATTGAATTTTTATTTATTTTAGGATTTTATTACGGAGTGCTGCAAGCCACAAATTCTTATCTTTATATGTATAAAGGTGTTGAAATTGTATTAGTTGATGTTCCTAAATTTGGTTATTATTTTGAAGCAGAGATTGCTACGAATGAAAATTTAGTTAAACGTGCGAACCAAAAAATCATGTTAGTTTGTAAAGAGCTCAATCTTGATGTTTTCAATGATAAGGGTTTGCGTAATTTATTGCAGCGGTTAAACGATAGGCCTGGTTTCAGGTTTAATTTCAAAAAACAAAAGTTTTCAGATGTTAAAAAAAGGTTTAAGAGTTATTTTTAAAAAATGATTAAAACTTACGCTGCTGAATTTTTAGGAAAAATTGTAACGATAAAAATAGATCGCCCGATTAATTCAAAACATCCAAAGCATGGTTTTACTTACGAAGTGAACTATGGCTTTGTGCCTAATACAAAAGCTCCGGATGGCGAAGAGATTGATGCGTATCTCTTGGGAGTGAATAATCCAGTGAATGAATACACTGGGAAGTGCATAGCATTTATACATAGAAAAAATGACAATGACGACAAATTAGTAGTTGCCTCGGAAAATGCAAAAGGAATAAGCGATAAAGAAATTCTTAAGGCGGTTAACTTCCAAGAAAAGTGGTTTGATTCGGTGGTAGTTAGATAAAAATTATTACGATAAAATATGAAGATAATCGCAATAGGTGGTGGAGAAATCGGCAGGCCAGGTTATCCTGTTGAAACCACCAAAATAGATAAAGAAATTATCGCATTGTCTGGTAAGAAAATCCCCAGAGTCCTTTTTATTCCAACAGCAAGTGGTGATTCGAATGGATATACAGAAGTTTTTAATAAGTATTTTGGCAAAAGATTAGGATGCAAAACTGATGTTCTGTATTTAAAAAAGAAAAATTGAGCAGAAAGCAAACCAGAGATAAAATACTAAACTCTGGTATTGTTTATGTTGGCGGAGGAAATACTGCAAAGCTAATGAAAGCTTGGCGGAAAACCGGAACGGATAAGATATTACAAGAAGCTGGTAAAAGGGGCATTATACTTTCGGGTTTAAGCGCAGGATCTATTTGTTGGTTTAAGTATGGTCTGTCTGATTCACAAAGATTTAAAAACCCGAACGCCAAGCTTATTAAAATTTCAGGATTAGGGATAGTAAATGCTTTGCATTCTCCGCACTACGATTTTGAGGCACATAGGAAACAAGGGCTAAAACAAATGATGAAAAATACGCCAGGCATTGCCATCGCAATCGACAACTGCTGTGCTATTGAAATAATTGACGACCAATATCGGATTATTAGTTCGAAGAAAGATGCGAAAGCGTACAGGGTTTACTGGAAAAAGAATAAATTTTATGAAGAGGTAGTTGCCCAGGATAAAAAATACAAACTATTATCGGAAATTTTAACAAAGTAATTTTTATGAAATCAATTATTATTTCAAAAGAATTATGCCCACTTTCAAAAGAAACTAAGGAAAAATTAAAAGGTTTTTCCAAAGATGTTTTGTCATTGGCGTTAGACAACGAAAAGCAAGTAAATGTGTATCGCATCGTCTATCTTTCACGCGGTCTGAAAATAACCGGTTTTATAGTTGAACCGAAAAAGAAAAGCGGCAAATTGCCCTGCGTTATTTGGAATCGGGGCGGATCAAAAGATTTTGCTGCGATAAGACCAGGTGGTTGCTATACTCATCTTGCCAGATTAGCATTGCAAGGATATATCGTATTTGCCTCCCAATACTCAGGAGGTCCTGGAAGTGAAGGCGTGGATGATTGGGGGGATAAAAATATTGAAGATGTACTAGTTTTAAAAGAAGTCATAAAAGAATGGCCGCACACTGATTCTAATAATATTGGGATGATAGGTTTTAGTCGCGGCGGGTTTATGATTTACCGCGCACTCACATTGGTAAAATGGATTAAGGCAGCTATAATCGTCGCAGGCCCAACAGATCAGGTAGCCGGCCCCAAATTTAGAAAGGGATGACGCGAGCACCAGATATCTGTATGGGGAAGATCTAAACAAGAACAAATAAAAAGATCTCCTTTGTATTGGCCACAAAAATTGTATAGAAAAACGCCATTACTTATCATGCACGGTTCGGCCGATTGGAAAGTGAATATACAGGATTCCATAAAGATGTCTGAGAAGTTATATGAATTAAAGATCCCATTCCGTTTTATTGCTTATGAGGGAACTGATCACGATTTAGCAGAAGTAAGGAAGGAAGCTAATGAGCAGATATCAATTTGGTTTGAACGGTTTTTAAAAAATAAAGAACCATTACCTAATTTAAAACTGCATGGTAAATAAGAAATGAAAACTGTCGAAGAATTAATCCAATTAATAAACGATTCTCGTAAAACCCTTTGGATTTTATGTGGTTTTCCGTATTCTGGGAAAACCCACATAGCCAAACAAATTTTAGAGCAAACACCATGTGTCTTCATAAGCATAGACGATATTTTAAAAGATTTAGGATATGACTGGAATACCAATAAACTACCCGATGAAGAAAGTTGGAAAAAGGTATTTGATATCTCCTACCAAAAAGCAAAAGAAGCTTTGGAAAAAGATTTGAATGTCCTTTATGATTCGACTAACCATACCAAAATAAGCCGAGACAGACTTCGTGAAGTTGCCAAAAGTGTTGGTGCAGACGCACAAGTAATTTATGTAGATGTTCCTAAGGAAGTAGCCATAGAGCGATGGCAAGAAAATAAAAAAGAAAGGGGCCGCTTTGTGTTAGATGAAAATCTTTTACATGAAACTATTAACGCCATGGAAATTCCAACTGATGACGAAAAAGTGATTGTAATTAAAAATTAGTATGAGTATTTTTGAAAGAGTTAAAAATTTACATCTGCCGTTGGGAGAATATGTTGTCATCGGTGGCGGCATCCTTGAAGCACTTGGGATACGAGACACGCGCGATCTTGATATTGTTGTGACGCAGGAGCTGTTTGAGGAATTAAGAAAATCTAAAACCTACAGAGAAGAGATACGATGGGGTAAGGTATTTTTAATTGGAGATAATGTCGAAATTGGTACTAAATTAGAATGGGAAAATTATTCGACTGGAACAGAGGAGGCAATCAAAACAGCGATGATTATTAATGAAGTACCATTTTTAAACCTTGAAGAAACAATAAAATTTAAAAAGGCTATGGGTAGGGAAAAGGATTTTAAAGACATAAAATTAATAGAAAACTATTTGAAGGGTGCTAACAAGTTTCTATCTGAAAAGAATCGTCTTGGTTTAAAAAATAAATAGTAAAACTGAAAAAGCATAATAAAAAGTGGGCAGCGGAATTTGAAAAAGAAAAAAAATTGTTGCTTGAAAAGTTTCCTGGTATTATTCTTGAAATTTCACACGGAGGCAGTACCGCCATTCCCCTACAAGGCACTTTCTAAGGACTTTGTGTTCAAGGGGTTGCTCAAGTGCCAAAACTGTGGTTGTTCAATGAGTGCCGAAATGAAAACAAAGAAAAGTGGGCTTATTTTTATATATTATTCTTGCACTAACGCCAAAGGTATCTGTAAGAAGGTATATGTTTCCGAGAAAGACCTATTAAAGCCTGTTTATGATATGCTAGGGAAGTTTGAGAACATTAGCGAAGAAGTGCAGAACGAACTCGTAAATGAGTTAAGAAAAAACACAGAGGCAGAGATTGTGTTTCATAAAGAACAGATAAATCGTATAAGGACTAATTATGACAAACTCAAGCAAGCCCAAAACAACCTTCTGTCGGCTTTTATAAGTCCAGACAACCAGAGTATTACTAAGGATATATATGACAAGAAGTATCAAGAGCTTCAAGACCAAATACAAACTCTTGAAATTGAAATGTCTGAACACCAAAAAGCTGATTATGACTATCAAACTACTGTTGCTACCGTCTTTTCAGTAGCACGAAGGGCAAAGGCTATTTTTGAAAATAGTTCTGATATTGCTGGCAAAAGGCAATTTTTGAGCTTCATACTTCAGAACCCGATTGTAAACGATAAAAAGCTATCTTTTACGATAGCTTCTCCGTTCAACCTAGTCCTAGAACTAGCTGAAAGTCCCAACTGGCTCCGGTGGTAGGATTCGAACCTACGACCCATTCCTTAACAGGGAATCGCTCTACCGCTGAGCTACACCGGAATAATTGGGTTTATTGTAATTGATTTTACATAAATTTTCAAGATATGTTCGTCGATTATTTTTTGTGGTAGGATAAAAGCATAACGTAATTTTCAATTATCAAACGTCAATTATTAATCAAGTATCAAGCATTAGGTAATTTGAGAATTGATTGAAAATTAGGAATTGAAAATTGAAAATTAAAAAACATGGTAAACGTAGACATTAATTATTGGGCCGTGTTGTTGGCGGCAGTTGCCAATATGGCGCTAGGGTTTTTGTGGTATGGTCCATTATTTGGCAAACAATGGATGAGTCTCATGGGTATGCCTAAGGATAAAATGAGTTCCATGAAGTCTGGCATGAGCAAGGCTTATGCTCTCGCTTTCGTGGGTTCGTTGGTTATGGCTTACACCTTGGCTCATTCGTTGATTTTTGCTAGTTCGTATCTTTTAGTAAGCGGCCTCGGAGCTGGATTAATGGCAGGATTCTGGAGTTGGCTTGGATTTATCGCTCCTGTTACTTTGGGTACGGTACTTTGGGAAGGCAAGCCATGGAAGTTGTGGTTTTTGTTGAATGGATACTATTTGGTAACATTGTTGGTCATGGGGTCTATTTTGGCGCTCTGGGTGTAATATTGTGGTATAATGGGTTAAAGGTTAGTTAAGTGTTTACGTAGGTAGCATTTAACAAAAAAAGGTCACAAAAGTAATATATTTAATCATCCTTTTAATTTATGGAAAACATGCAAGGCATGAAAAATGTATGCAAGTGCCCACACCATAAAGTAATACCAGTATTAATAGTTTTAATCGGTTTGGTGTTCCTTTTGGAGGGGTTAGGTGTTATAACTTCCGGGTTTGCTATGATTGCGTGGCCAGTATTAGTTATTGCTGCGGGTATCATGAAGTGGGTTGAAAAGTCAGGAATGTGCAAGTGTTGCTAATATTTTAGGCTAAAACTGCCCTGGCGTGTTACACGCCAGGGCAGTTTGTTTGCTTTTATTTTTATTTTTGTTAAAATTAAGAACGTAATACTATTAAGGAATAAAATGTGACCATGAAAGGATACGTTTCAAACATTGAAAAAGAAACCATTAATAACACTCATTTTCGTAAAGTAATATATACCGCGCCCCACAGCCAACTGGTGGTGATGAGCCTAAAACCCGGGGAGGACATCGGTGAAGAAGTTCACCAAGGAGACCAATTTATCAGGATTGAGCAGGGCAAGGGTCAGGCGGTCTTAAATGGTGTGCCGTATGAAGTCCAGGATGACTTTGCCATGGTGGTTCCAGTGGGAGCTAAACACAATGTTATCAATAGTTCAGAAGGGTACATGAAACTATACACCATTTATTCTCCGCCAGAGCATAAAGATGGCACCGTTCACGCAACCAAAGAAGATGCCATGGCCGATACGCAAGACCATTTTAACGGTACTACCACCGAATAATATGATTTTGTCAGACGATACATTGCGAAAAATGGTAAAGAGTGGGGAATTGTTTATTGACCCGATTAAAAAACAGTCAATTCAGTCCGCTTCTATTGATTGTCATTTGGGGAGTCATTACCTGGTAATTGAGGATAAGGAAATGAGCCTCATTACCTTAGACTCTGCCATTAAGTACAAAGAAGTGGAAGCGAAAAGCATTATCATTCCTGCCCATTCCTTTTTGTTGGCGACCACGCAAGAATATATCAAGCTTCCTGCAAACATTGCCGCTTTTGCCGAAGGCAGGAGTTCTATAGGGAGGCTCGGCTTATTCATTGAAAACGCCGGCTGGATAGACCCGGGGTTTGAGGGAAGAATCACGTTAGAGCTCTACAATGCGAATTCCTTGCCCATTAGATTGGATTCGGGCAGGAGAATATGCCAGCTGGTATTTTGTAAAATGGACCGGCCTGCAAAAAATCCTTACCGGGGGAAATATCAAGGCCAGAAAAAATCGGTGGGAAGCAGGATTTACCAAGATAAAGAAGTTAAATCCCTTGCGTAACAAGTTTACTATCAAATAATGCAAAAACGGAGAACTAATTTGTACACATCAAACGCCACCGTGCCCTTTAATGTGAGCAGGTCTAAAATCGCCCTTTTTTTAGAGTGTCCGCAGTGTTTTTACTTAGACAGAAAATTAGGGATTGTGAGGCCCGATATGCCAGGGTGGTCTTTAAACAGCGCCGTTGACCATTTGCTTAAAAATGAATTTGACCTTTTAAGGGAGCAAAAAAGGCCTCACCCATTAATGCAGGAGTCTCACATAGACGCAATACCTTTTTCCCATCCAGATTTAGCTATTTGGCGTGACGACAACAATAAAAAATTAGGAGCTTGCGTCTTGCACAAAGAAACTAACTTGAATGTATGCGGTATCATTGATGACATTTGGCAACATCAAAAAACTGAAGAACTCCACATTGTTGACTACAAATCCACGAGTACCGATTACCCGATATCACTGGATAGCAAGTATAAGGAAGGGTACAAGAAACAAATGGAAGTCTATCAGTGGATTTTTAAAAGAATGGGGTTTTTGGTGTCTCCGATAGGATTTTTCCTATTTGCTAATGCCACGAAAAATAGGCCCGGGTTCCATGACAAGTTGGAGTTTAAGACATCAATTATCCCTTACAAAGCTGATGATTCTTGGGTTGAAAAGACCATTGTCAGCATTAAAAAGGTTCTTGATTCAGATAGGATTCCAGAATCCAGTTCAGGTTGCCAACACTGTGCGTATCGCAAACTCATCAATAACGAGTCCCTAAAATCTCAGATGAGTTTTATGCATTTACCATTGAGTAAAAAATTAACTACGTAATACGGTTATGCCAGCAAAAATTTTATCAAAAGAAGAAATAACCGAGGGATTAACGTCATTGCCAGGATGGACCTACAAAGACGAAAAAATCAGTAAAGAATTTGTATGTAAAGACTTTATGGATTCTTTAAATTTTGTCAATGCGTTGGCTCCATACTGCGAAGAATTAGACCATCACCCTGATGTGCATATACTTTATAGTAAGGTGCTCTTTGAGTTGCAGCGATTTGACGTGGGCGGAAAGGTCACCGATAAAGACCTTATGGTGGCGTCTCACATAGAAAAGTTATACAGCACAAGGAATAGTAATGCGTAATATCATAGTACGATGAACCAACAAGTACGGAATTTAGTGATATTAATTGTGGTGGTGTTGGCAATAGTGGGCGGGGTATATTATTTTTTATGGATACAGCAAGGCGACCCCACAAAGTTTGACCAATTTGCCCAGTGCCTCAAAGATAAAGGAGTGTTGTTTTATGGCGCTTTTTGGTGCCCCCATTGCCAAAATCAAAAATCAATGTTTGGTGCTTCAGAAAAGTATCTTCCCTACATTGAATGTTCTACTCCCGATGGCAAGGGAGAGCTCCAGGAGTGTATTGATCAAAAAATTGAGACCTACCCCACCTGGAAGTTCCCTGACGGGTCAATGCACCCAGGAGAAATGACCCTTCAGGAGTTAGCTGATAAATCGGGATGTCAACTAACCAAATAACTTAACCATGACCATCCTCTACTTAACAAACAAAGTATTCGCTCTTGGAGTCATCGGTTCTCAAATAGTCATGGCTCTTTTGCTTATCTATGTTTTTCTTTTTCAAAAAAGAAAACATACGATAGTTGATATCATTAGTAAGCATGGAATACTATTGGCGTTTCTTGTTGCGTTGTTTTCCACCCTAGGAAGTCTTTTTTACTCTCAGATCGCCGGTTTTGAACCGTGTGACCTGTGTTGGTTTCAAAGAATTTTCATGTATCCTGGAGTGGTATTACTCGGGCTTGCGTTGCTCAAAAAGGATTCTCGTATTGTTGACTATATGTTGTCGCTCTCTGTCATTGGTTTTTTAATCTCTCTGTACCATAATTATATTTACTACGGCGGAAATGGTTCGTCCTGCCAGGTATTCGGCAGGGGGGTATCTTGCGTAAAGCGTTATGTATTTGAATTCGGGTATGTGACTATCCCTATGATGGCGGCTACCTCTTTCCTGCTGGTTATTGTATGCTTGCTCTTGCACAAAGCTTACCGTAAAAAATCAGCTACATAATTTTAACTATTAAAAAATTAACATTTACATATATGGCAGACATTTTAAATGAGTCAGGGCAAAAAGTTGCAACCATGAGCGAAGACAACAAAGTCCGTAATTTGCAAGCAGTGGTAATCGGTTCTGTATTAAACAATGGAGATGTATATAGCAGTATGGGCCAAAAAATCGGGCATGTGGATGGCAGAGGATATGTGTACGAAGGAGAAAACCATATTGGAACCGTTCACAACGATGGCACGGTGTATGATTATAGTAATCATCGCGTGGGTAAGGTGATAGGTGGCCACATAGAGTCCGGAGGCGCCGCGTTGCTCTTACTGGTAATGTAAGTAGTGTGGTTTTCTATTATTTCGCTAATGTGTTGACTATTATGAACAGTGGGGACAATAAAATTATTCAAGAAGTTAAAACTAAAAAAAGCATATTTTGGGACAATCTTAAAAAAGAAAAAACTTTAAGCCTTTTTCGTTTAGCGACTACACAGGTTCCCGCATACCAAAATTTCTTAAAGAGCCATAAGATAAAAATAGAAAGTATCAAAAAGGCCAGCGATCTTGCCTCTCTGCCGACTACTGATAAAAAAAACTACCTAAGAAAATACTCGCTGTGTGAAGTAACGACAAACGGCCACCTTGGCAAACCACTCATTTTTACCTCTACCTCTGGTTCTACAGGGGACCCTTTTTATTTTCACCGATCATTTGAATTAGACTGGCAAGCTTCCATAATCCATGAATTATTTTACCTTCAGGGTAACTATAAAAAAGATGAGCCGGTGTTAGTAGTTGTTTGTTTTGGAATGGGTATTTGGATAGGCGGACTTATTACCTACCAGGCTTTTCACTTAGTTCAAGAAAGGGGTTATAATATTTCTCTCGTCACGCCAGGAATTAACAAAGAGGAAATTTTTAAATCACTAAAAAACCTTAGGGCGTCATATAAAAACATCATCTTAGTAGGGTATCCGCCCTTTATTAAGGATATTCTTAATGAAGGGCCTGCTAACGGTATTGACTGGCATAAGTTTCGGGTCCGATTACTATTTGCAGCAGAAACATTTACAGAAAGTTTTAGAGAACACGTAGCAACGCTCATTCATAGCAAAAATCCGCTTTTGGACACGATGAATATCTATGGCACTGCTGACCTCGGAGCTATGGCCTTTGAAACGCCCTTAGCCATCTTAATCCGTCGTCTTTGCGCCAACCATAAGACATTGTCTGAATTGATTTTTAACAACATTAAAAAAACACCTACGCTGTGCCAGTATATTCCATCTTTTACTGCGTTTGACACTGATGGCGAAAACCTCTTAGCAAGCGGTTATAATAGCATCCCTCTTGTCAGGTATTCTTTGGGAGACCATGGTGGGATTTATTCTTTTGACGAGGTTGTAAGTAAGTTTAGCCAGACGGGACTAGATTTAAAAAGAGAAGCCAAAATGGCTGGAATAGAAGACTTTTGGTACGAACTACCTTTTGTTTATGTATATGAACGAGATGATTTTTCTATAAAGCTCTACGGAGCCACTATTTATCCAGAGCACATCCGCGAAGCTTTGCAAAGTGTTCGTTTAACCCCCTATCTCACGGGCAAGTTTACCCTCATTACGAAGTACGACCGCAAAAATAATCAATATATGGAAGTTAATTGCGAACTCAAAAACGGACACAAGTCATCAAAGGCACTTAATAAAAAAGTAAAACAACTTGTTATTAAAAAACTGCTCGAAAAAAATGCCGAATATAGCAATAATTTTAAATCCATTCCCAAAAAAGTTGAACCCCATATTGTTTTATGGTCCCACGAACACATTCTCTATTTTAAACCTGGCACAAAACAAAAATGGGTTGGACTTGATGCTATCTTAGATAAAAATTCTAAAAAATTAATTAAAGCAAGGCATGGATAATATTATTTCTGAAAAAATTGATGCCATGGGTAAAAAGAACATTCCCAGTGTTCCAGTCATTTTTAATGTGGAAATGGAAGCTGATAAAAAGCAACTATCAGGTCTTTTAGACCAGGGTCTTATCAATCAGGTGAGTGATGATTATCTTGAACAATTAAGAGAGTTTTTTTCGGTGAAAAATCCCACCCTTGTGTATACCCCCAATTTTGAGGAAAAATTTAAGGACTTTCTAAAACAACGCGAATTAGAATTATCCCTTTCTTCACAGGGTCGTTGGGTGTTTTTTCCGTGGCTTTCAACCTTGGTGCATGTGTTGGAAGAAAAGGATTTTCAGCTGGTACGTACCGCTAGGAATTGTTATTTGATTTCTCCAAAAGAGCAGGAGCTTTTTTATCATGCGGTGGTAGGAATTGGCGGACTTAGTGTAGGAAATAGCGTGGCTCTGGCGATTGTGCTCCAGGGCGGGGCGCAGCATATCAAACTGGCTGATTTTGACAAGTTGGCCCTTTCTAATACTAATCGCGTTCGGGCTGGAATTCAAAACTTGGGTCTTTCTAAAGTTGAAGTTACCGCTCGTCAAATATACGAAATAAATCCCTATGCCAACGTTGAACTTTTTCCGGAAGGCTTAAACCCTGATAATATCGAAACGTTTTTTGAAGGGTTAGATATTGTGGTTGATGAGCTTGATAATATTGCTGTTAAGTTTTTAATTCGTGAACAAGCCAAAAAGCATAAACTAGCGGTAGTTATGGCCGCAGATAACGGAGACAATGGCGTGGTTGATATTGAAAGGTATGACTTGGATCCACAGCCCGAATTTTTCCACGGCAGGATAGGGAAAGTAACGTACGAGCAGCTGAAAAGTTTGAATAAATTTGAGATTGGTCAAACGATTACCAAACACATTGGCCCAGAAAATGTCACCAAAAAGATGCAAGATTCTCTCTTGGAAATGGGCAAGACCATAGTTTCTTGGCCACAACTTGGCGGAGCAGCATTATTGAATGGTTCTGCGGTTGCGTATTGCGTGAGAAAAATCCTCAATCGAGAACCATTAGAGAATAATCGAGCACTTATTTCTTTAGATGAAAAATTAATCCCTGACTATAATTCAGATGAGGGGGTAGAGAAAAGAAAAAAGTTAGCGGAGAGTTTTAAAAAGGTATTTAAATTATAGGAATGGTTTTCAAAATAAAGGGGATTTAACTAATTGCCTTTTTATTTGTCCCACGAATCAAATTTATGGTAAAATATAGTTAATGAAACCAAATTATCAACCGTGGGAGGTTAATATAGATGATTTCTATAAAATTAAAGATGAAAGGGAGAAATTAAAATTCCTTCTTAATTTTGCAGTGCTTGCTCCATCGGGTGAGAATTGCCAACCTTGGCAGTTTGAAATTTTAGACAATGCCATAAAGTTTTTTAATGTTCCAGAGAGAGATCAGTCTTTATATAATTTTAATCAATATGGCTCCTTAGTTGCCCATGGTGCTGCATTGGAAAATATTGTTATAGCGGCAAGACACCTAGGTTACGAAGTAAAAGTTAGTTTATTTCCCAATAGTGCTGATAAAAATCTAGTAGCTTTTCTCACTTTTGAAAAATCAGATCCGGTTTGTGATCCCTTGTATGATTCTATTCACAACAGAACTACCAATAGAAAAATGTATAAAAATATTCCACTTACCGGTGAACAACGTCAAAATATATTTTTGCCTAACAGTATTTACCCCAGTGTTGGAGTTCAGTTTACTGAGGATAAAAACCAAATTAACGAATTATCTTCTGCTGTTAGCGTTAATGAAAGACTTGTTTTTGAGAATCGTAGTATCCATGATTTCTTTTTTTCCCATTTAAGGTTAACCGATGAAGAAAATGACAAAATGCGAAACGGTTTTTATATAAAAACTCTTGAACTTCAACCGCAACAAATAAAAGCTATAAAATTATTTAAAAGTTGGAACGTATTAAACATTTTCAATAGAGTTCTAGGAGTTTCAAGAAAAATTTCTAAAGATAACGCGAAGATATATAAAAATTCTGCTGCCATTGGGATAATAACTATTTCAGAAGTTAACGATAGTAACCTAGTAAATGCTGGAAGGGTTTTTCAGCGAATCTGGCTCAAAGTTACAGAATCTAGGTTAAGTCTCCAACCGGTCACAGGTGTATTATTCTTTATGAGAAGACTGGAAGTTGGAGAAACAAATGGTTTTACGACAAAGCAAGTTGAATTAGTAAAAGAAGCTTATTCTATAATTAAAAGCATCTTTAGTGTTAATGATAAAATAATAACCCTTCTTTTCAGAATTGGTGATGGCGGCGAGCCAAGTGCTAGGTCCCCGAGAATGCCAATGGAAAATTTTATAAAGCCATGATACTAGTATCTAACTTAGATCTATTGTTTGTGGGTATCACCGTGGGTGCCATAGTGATTTTGGGTTTTTCCGTATTTTTTAGTGATAAAAATAGTACTACCAATAAATTATTCTTGTTTTTTTCATTGGTAACAGTCTTTTGGGGAATTGTTAATTATTTAAGCTATCGTGTTGACTCTCCAGAGTTGACATTATGGTTACTAAGATTAGTTATTGCTTCGGCTGTATGGCACGCGTTTTCTTTTTTTCAGTTATTTTACGTATTTCCTAATGATAAAGTTAGTTTCCCAATTTGGTATAAGTTTGTGCTTGTGCCAGCAGTATTTTTGTCATCTTTAGTCAATCTAACACCACTATCATTCTCAAGAATTATTAAAATTGCCCCTATCGGAGAGGTTTCTACAGTAGATAAAGGGCCTGGAATGCTTCTTTTTATAGTTGTAGTTACTTTTTGTATTGTTGGCGGGTTATTTCTATTGATTAGAAAAATGATTAAGGCTAAGGGAGTAGAAAGATCACAATTTCGGTTCATATTTGCTGGAACTTTGGTAACCTTCTCCCTACTCTTTGTTTTTAATTTTTTTCTTCCAGCGATATTTAACAATGTACAAATTATACCTTTCGGTGGAGCTTTTATTTTGCCCTTTATAATATTTACCTCTTATACCATTATTAAACACAAACTCTTTAACATTAGGGTTGCTGGGACGGCGGTGTTAGTTTTTTCACTTTCGATAGTAAGTTTTATTGAGGTAACACAGACCGATAATATTCCTTCAATGATTTATCGTAGCAGTGTTTTGTTTTTTATTTTGGTCTTTGGCATTTTGTTAATCCGAGGAGTATTAAAAGAGGTAAGGTTAAGGGAAGAAATTGCAAGAATGGCCGAAGCTACGAGACGAGCATACGAAATAGAAAAAAAGGCAAAAGAAGAGTTAGAAAATTTGGACAAAACTAAAAATCAGTTTATTTTACTCATCCAACACAACTTGCGTACTCCGCTGACTTCCATGATGGGGTACGCGGATTTATTGTTGCAAGGAACCTTTGGCAAACAAAATAAAGAGACTACAGAAGTCATTAAACGGTTTCAAAATTCAACTAAAAATTTGATAAGAATGGTGAACGACTTTTTGGACATTACCCAGTTCCAGTTGGGAAAAGATGTATTGTCTATTAAGCCAGGAGTTGACCTTAATTCAATTCTAGAAGAAATCATCCAGGAGCTCAAATTTGAAATAGAATCAAAGAACATTTATTTGAAATTAGAAAAAGCAGAGAAAATATTTACTATTTCAGCTGATAAAGAAAAACTAAAAGCCGCATTATTCAATATTATCCATAACGCGGTAAAATACACGGTGAAGGGAGGGGTAAGCATAAAAATTGAGAATCATGGGTCCGCAAAAGTTACGGTATCTGACACAGGGATAGGAATTTCTCCGGAAAACATTAAAACGTTGTTTACTAAAATGTTTGAAAGGGGAGAGCAAGCCAAGAAAACATCGAGTGTCGGGAGCGGAATAGGTTTGTACTTGGCAAGCCAGATTATTAAGTTCCACAAAGGAAAAATTTGGGTGGAGTCAGAAGGTGAAGGCAAGGGTTCTACGTTCCACATTGAATTACCAATGGGTTAGTATTAACATTAATTATCAAAACCTACTCATGGGTGTGTTGTGACGCGAGACTCTCTTGGGCTCACATAAAAGTCGAATAATTTATTTTTTAATACACATTATGAATCAGAATAAAAAGAAAGTTCTCGTTGTGGAGGACAATAAAGATTTCATATGGCTTTTAAAACAAGGGTTTGAACACCAAGATGTATCTTTGGTATATGCCCTCGACGGGGAAGAAGGTTTGGCTATGGCGGAAAAAGAAAAACCCGATTTGATTATTATAGATATTCTATTACCTAAGATGGATGGCATTGCGATGGCTAAAAAAATTAAAGAAAAAGAGATTAAGTCACAGATGATTTTTTTAACTAATTTAAAAGACGAAGAGCATGTCAGCGAGGCCATAGGAGTAGAAGGGTCGGCAGATTACATCATCAAGTCAGACATGCACGTAAATGATATTGTCGCGAGGGTAAAAGACAAATTAGGCCTGAAGTAGCAATACCAACATCATCGCTCTTGAATAATCTTTCGCTATGGATAATAATTTTTTGCAAAATAAAATGGTGCACGGGCTCTTTAAGGTAACTGTTTTCATGAAGGGAATCAGCGGATGTTTGGAAATAATAATTGGCACGGTATTCTTCTTTTTTAAAAGGGAGGCCATTTACCAGGCGATTATTTCGGCCACCGGATATAAGATTATTAAAGGGTCGGGCCATCTTACCACCGATTACTTAACGAAACAGGCGAATAATTTCTCCACGAACACAAAATATTTTATTGCGGCATATTTTCTTTTTTACGGAGTTATTAATATATTCTTGGTCATATCGTTATTGAGGGGAAAACTGTGGGCGTATCCTGCGGCGATACTCTTTTTCATCTCCTTCATTATCTATCAGTGGTACCGTTTTTTCGTGCATCATTCCGGATTGCTGCTATTTTTTACTCTATTTGATATATTTCTGGTTGTTCTTACATGGCTGGAGTATAAAAGGCTCAAAAAAGGCCTTGAAAAATTACCAAATCACTTGACATAAAGCACTTAGTTCTTCATAAAAGTGCTTTTGTATTGTAAAAAAGATAAAACTACGCTACAATTAATTTCTAGTACTTATGAATATATGGAAGAAATTTCTTTAAAAGCCCAAGAATTATTTACCATTGGAAGTTTTCATATCACTAATAGCTTATTTTTGACGTTGGTTGTTTCTTTAACCATGCTCGCCGTCGCGCTGATCTCGTACCGGAAAATTAAGATAATACCCGGAAAGTTTCAATCGGTGGTAGAGATGGGAATAGGTTGGCTCTTAGAACTTATGGAATCTATGTTGGGTTCGGCCAAGAAAGCCGAACAATACTTTCCCTTGGTAGCTACCATCTTCATTTTTATTATGGTTTCAAATCTCTCTGGAATTCTCCCGGGGGTTGGTTCCCTCGTGATACGCAACGGAGGCAAGGAAGTGTCCTTATTCCGCTCTCCTGCGGCAGATTTAAATTTCACGTTGGCATACGCAGTTATTTCCGTGATTATGACCAATATAATAGGAATAATGGCCGTGGGGGTTTTCCCACACATCAGTAAGTTTTTAAACTTTAAAAATCCCATTGCTTTTTTCATTGGTATCTTAGAGCTCATTTCAGAAGTAGCAAAAATTATTTCGTTATCCTTTAGGTTATTTGGTAATGTATTTGCAGGGGAAGTATTGCTAACGATTATTTTTTTTCTCGCTCCTTACTTCGTCCCATTGCCCTTTTTGTTGTTAGAAATTTTTGTAGGATTAATACAGGCATTTGTTTTTGCCATGCTCACCTTAGTATCTATTTCATTAAACACCGCCGAGCATGCACACTAATATAATAAAACTAATTTAAAATTTGAAATTTACAATTTGAAATCAAATGTTAATATATTGAATTCAAATTTCAAATTACAAATTAAAAATAACAAAACATGGATATAGATACTGTTCGTTTATGGGCAACTGTGGGAGTTATTGCTATTGGTACCGTAGCCCCCGCTATTTCTATTGGGTTTATTGGTTCGTCCGCGGTTAAGTCAATTGCAAGAAATCCTGAAGCTGCTTCAAAAATTCAAACTGCGATGATTTTGGCAATTGCGTTTGCTGAAGCCATTGCCATTTATGCGTTGGTAGTTTCTTTAATTGTGAAATTCGTAGCATAAATACTCTATGGAAGCAGGAGGACTCCTTGAACAATTAGGCGTTAATTGGAAGCTTTTTTTAAGCCAAGCGGTCAATTTTTTTATTCTGCTGATTATTCTTAGGGTTTTTGTGTACAAGCCCCTTTTGGCGGTAATTAAGAAAAGGAATGAGAAAATAGCGCTGGGCCTGCAAAAAGCAGAGGAAGCTGACGTAAGGTTAAAAGAGGTTGACGTCATCGCAAAAAATACCATAAAAAAAGCGGACCAAGCATCAATAGATATTATAAAAAATACCGAACAAAAAGCAGAAGTCCTGCGCCAATCATTGCAGCAAAAAGCAGAGGTCCATCAAAAGGAATTAATGGCTCAACTTGCAAAACAAGCTGAAAAAAAACAGGAAGAAGCCAGAAATCTTATTTTTAGCCAAGCAATGGACTTGGTGAAAAAAACGTTAATAAAAACCGTTGAGCTAAAACCAGAGACTATAGACGAAGCTTTAATTAAAAAAGCTGTAGAAAGCGTAAAACGCGAGACTTAATATGAAATATTCCATAAAAAAATACGCACAAGCTTTAGCCGATGCCATTGCAGAAAAAAATGTAGATGAAAAGAAATTGATGCGCAATTTTTTAGCACTTTTAGAAAACACCCAAGATATGAAAAAAGCAGACCAGATTCTGCTATTGGCTGAAAAACTATTATTGAAAAAAACGGGCAATAAAAAGGTTGTTTTAGAAACCGCACGCAAAACTGACATAAAAAATATTATGGCATCTTTTACAAAAAAAGGAGATGTTGTGGAAAGAAAAATTAACCCGGGATTAGTTGCGGGATTAAAAGTAATCGTAGATGGCAATCGGCAACTAGATTTTTCGTTGCAAAAAAAGTTGCAAGAAATGTTTAGATAATTTATGGATAATGAGATACTTGATAAAATTAAGCAAGCCATTGAGGGGTATAAGGATGATCCCCAGTGGGAAGAAATTGGCACCGTCACCGAAGTTGGTGATGGCATTTTAAAAATATCCGGGCTTACTAATGTGCAAAGCCAAGAGGTTTTGGCAGTTGAATCGGGCAAGGAAAAAATTAAAGCAGTAGTGTTAAACCTAGAAGAAGATTCGGTGGGAGCATTAGTTCTAGGTGAATCCCTTGGCCATAGCCAAACGGGCGGGGCAACAGGCATTAAAGCGGGCAATACCGTAAAAAGAACCAAGCAATTGCTGTCAATTCCAGTAGGAGAGCAATTATTGGGCCGCGTAGTAGACCCCTTAGGAAATCCGCTTGATGGCAAAGGCCCTATATTTTCAGGAAAAGATAAGGTGCAATACAATTTTTTAGAAAATGATGCTCCAAATGTGTTGGCTCGAGAATCAGTGAACTATCCCTTACACACAGGGATTAAGGCTATTGATTCTATGATTCCCATTGGCCGCGGTCAGAGAGAATTAATTATTGGTGATCGGCAAACAGGCAAAACTGCTATTGCGCTGGATATGATTATTAACCAAGCAAAGTCTAGCGACAACCCAGTTATTTCTATTTATGTTGCAGTGGGGCAGAAAGAATCAAAAATTGCTAAAATCGTTGAGACGTTGAAAAAAAATAATGCTTTTGACAATGTGGTGGTGGTTTCGGCTCCGGCTTCAAGCCCGGCCTCATCCTGGTATTTGGCTCCGTTTGCCGGTTGTGCCGTAGGTGAATACTTTCGCGACAAAGGACAAGATGCTTTAATTATTTATGACGATTTATCAAAACACGCCTGGTCTTATCGGCAAATTTCGCTTTTATTAAGACGACCGCCAGGACGAGAAGCCTATCCAGGAGATGTGTTTTATTTACATTCTCGCTTACTTGAGCGCGCGGCCAAACTTTCAAAAGAAAATGGTGGTGGGTCATTAACGGCCATTCCTATTATTGAAACGCAATTGGGCGATGGTACCGCTTACATTCCAACCAATGTTATTTCTATTACCGACGGGCAAATTTATTTAGAGTCCGACTTGTTTTACCAAGGTACTCGGCCTGCGGTAAATGTGGGGCTTTCGGTTTCAAGAGTTGGGTCATCAGCTCAAACCAAAGCCATGAAAAAGGTGGCCGGAAAGTTGCGACTTGAATTAGCTCAATTTCGCGAATTGCAAACCTTTGTGCAATTTGCCAGCGATGTTGACCCAGTTACCAAAGAAAGAATTCATAAAGGCAGAATTATGACCGAGGTGTTAAAACAGTCAGATTTGGCGCCAATGCCATTTGAGGAGCAGGTACTCGTTTTGTACGCGGCATTAAATGGATACTTTAACAAATTCCAGCCAGAAGAAATTCAAAAAATAGAAGCCAAGTTTTTAGAATACGTAAAAGATTTACATTCAGATTTATTAGATTCATTAAGAAGCGAGAGAGCAATCACCGATGAAATTGAGGGAAAAATGAAAAAAGTGATTGAAAAATTTATTGAAACTTAACGACATGGCAGATTCAGTTCAGAGTCTAACCCCACACCAATTTCAGTCGTGTTTTGTTAAATATAGAGGGATTGGGGGTGAAGCGCCTTCGGCTGTCAGTGTGGTGATACAAGATTATTAGTAAAATTGGTGAAGGGGTTTCGCGGCGGTCAAGGAAATTATATTCCGCCGCTCAAAAAAAACGCATAAAATCAATGGAGAATACACAAAATCTTAAGAAGCGATTAAAGAGCGTAGCTAATATCAACAAAATCACCAAAGCCATGGAGCTGGTGGCTGCCACCAAGATGCGAAGAAGCCAAGAAATTGCGCTGGCTTCGCGCCCGTACGCGTTTGCCGCGCTGGATTTGTTGGCCAATGTTTCGCTATTACGTAAAAAAGAATTACCGGAATTAATGGCGCAACGGAAAGTTAGAAAAGTGTTATTTGTTTTGATTGCTTCCGATAAGGGACTAGCCGGTTCATTCAACAGTGCCGTATTTAAAAAGTTTGAACAACATATGGCTCGTGACGCGCAAAAATATACGGCTGAAGAAAAAATCTATCTAGCTGTAGGGGAAAAATCTTTTCAATATTTATCAAAAAAGGGAGTAAATGTAGTGAAAAAATTTGTGCAGGTGGGTGACCAAACTAGCCCAGAACAGGTTGCACCTTTAACCGATTTTATTGTAAAAGGATATTTAGAAAAAAAGTGGGATAGAGTGATTGTATTTTCAACCCATTTTAGATCTGCTTTAAAGCAAGAACCGCATGTAAGGCGAGTATTACCGGTAGATTTTGACCACATTAAAGCTATTGTTGAAGAAATCGTTCCTACCACAGGAAGATTTGCAGAAATGGCAAAAGAGCAAAATCTTAGTTTTATCCCAAATAAAAATAATGATCAGGGGTATTTAATTGAACCGTCAGCAATAAAGGTTTTGAATGATTTGGTAAAACATTTATTTTTTATGCAAGTGTACCATTTAATTTTGGAAGCCAACGCATCAGAACATGCGGCTCGCAGAATGGCTATGAAAACTGCTTCTGATAATGCCAGTGATTTAGGCCAAGCCCTAAATTTGCAGTATAATAAGAGCCGCCAAGGCGCAATTACTAGCCAAATTATTGAGATTGTTGCGGGAGCAGAATCTTTAAATTAATAAATTATGTTTGAAATCGAGAAAAATTTTGATGTAGATAAAGAAAAAATAGAAAAACTTTTGAAAGAGGCAGAATCTTTGGGTGCAAAAGTGTTTACTGATGTGTATTATGATAATACAAGTTATGATTTAACTAAGAAAGATATTTGGCTAAGGACCCGTGAAGGAAAATTTGAAATGAAACTTCCTATTGGCAAAGTTGGTTCTGGTGATAGATACGACGAAGTAGAAGATGAATCAAAAATTAAAGAATTTTTAAAAATAAGTGGTAGTGGTAATTTAAAAGATTTATTACACAAAAATAATTACTTTCCTTTTTGTGTCTGTAAAACAACTCGTCAGAAATATAAAAAAGAAGGATTTAGTATTGATATTGATTTTGCTGAATTTGACGATGGATTTACTTTTGAAGCAATGGAAATTGAGTTGATGATTGACGACGAATCAAGAGCTGAAGAGACAGCACAGGAAATAATTAATTTTGCCGCCCCGTACGGTTTAAAGGAGGTTAATAAGGGTAAAGTTTCATCATACTTACAAAATAAAAGGCCAGATCATTATAAAGTTTTAGCAGATTTAGGGTTTTGGCCAGAAAAATAACATGAATGAAGGAAACATAGTACAAATTATAGGACCCGTGGTGGATGTGGAATTTGAAGAGGGTGTTGCACTGCCGGAAATTTTTAATGCGCTAAAAGTGCAGGGGCCAAAGTATGAGGTAACGCTGGAGGTGGTAAAACATTAAGATTTGCGAAGGGTTAGGGCCATCTCATTGCAATCAACCGATGGATTAATGCGGGGATTGGAAGTAGAAGATAGTGGTAAGCAAATTGAAGTTCCGGTTGGACAAGAAGTATTGGGAAATATTTTTAATGTGCTGGGAAAAACCTTAAATAAAACGGAAAATAAATTTAAAAAGTTTTTGCCAATTCACCGGCAAGCGCCGGCATTTGTTGAACAATCAACTAAAACGGAAGTCTTTGAAACCGGAATTAAAGTGATTGATTTAATTGCGCCATTTATTAAAGGAGGAAAAATTGGACTATTTGGGGGCGCTGGCGTAGGAAAAACCGTTTTATTAATGGAATTAATCAGAAATGTAGCCGAAGAAGGGGGTGGAGTTTCGGTATTTGCTGGAGTAGGTGAAAGAACAAGAGAAGGAAATGATTTATACAAAGAAATGGCTGAATCTGGTGTTATCAATAAAACTGCGTTGGTGTATGGTCAAATGAATGAAGTACCCGGAGCACGTGCACGGGTTGCGCTTTCAGCATTGACCATGGCCGAGTATTTCCGCGACCAAGAAAATAAAAATGTGCTATTTTTCATAGATAATATCTTTAGGTTTTCGCAGGCGGGGTCTGAAGTATCAACGCTTTTGGGTAGAATGCCATCAGCCGTAGGATACCAGCCAACCTTGGCCCAAGAAATGGCCGAGTTGCAAGAACGTATTACATCAACCAGCAAGGGGTCTATTACGTCGGTGCAGGCCGTGTACGTGCCGGCTGACGATATTACTGATCCAGCCCCTGCCACTACGTTTTCACACTTAGATTCTACCATTGTGCTTAATCGCGCTTTGACCGAAATTGGAATTTATCCTGCCGTTGACCCGCTGGCTTCCACTTCTAGCGCCCTAGATCCAAAAATAGTAGGTCAAAAACACTATGAAGTTGCCCGGGGAGTGCAGTTAACCCTGCAACGATACAAGGATTTGCAAGATATTATTGCCATTTTGGGGATGGAAGAACTGTCTGACGAAGACAAGAAAGTGGTAAGCCGGGCAAGAAAAATCCAACGATTTATGGCACAGCCATTTTCTGTTGCAGAAGGGTTTACGGGTGCCAAAGGTAAATATGTAAAACTGGAAGATACTATTAATGGGTTTTCAGAAATTCTAGAAGGCAAGCACGACCAAGTGCCAGAGGAAAATTTTTATATGAAAGGGGGAATAGACGAAGTTAAAAGTTAAAACTTACCAAGCAATGAAGTTATCAATATATTCTCTAAAAAAAATTTTGTTTGCGGGGGAAGCGGAGCTTTTAAATTGCAAAACGGCTGTGGGAGAAATTACCGTGCTTGATAACCACGAAACCTACATTGGGGTGTTGACATCAGGAGTGATGAAAGTGGTTGATACTGCAAAGCAAGACCACTTTTTTAAAATTACATCTGGTTTTGTAGAAGTCCGCCAAGGTAATGAAGTTCGTTGCATTGTTGAGTAATAGTGGGTAGAATAAAAGTAGTCCTTTTCACGGTTTTTTTGGGGATTGCCAATATGGCTAAACAATCCATGGTAAGTGAGGAATTGTATCCCTTGTATGTAGCTTTTATTAGGGGATTTAGAGAAGCTAACCCAGAAGTGGCGTGTGAGTTTCCTCCTGCATCATTTGAAGTATTTGATTTCATTATAAAACAATGGAACCAAACACTGAACGAAAAAATAAAAGCTTTAATAGTAAAGCAATGGCGTAACGGATGGCAATCGGTTCCCGATGAAGGCAAACACAATGTAGTACTTTGGAAACGTGATAGGTGCATAGCACCGCAATAGGTGTGTCGTATTGGGCTTCCAGTACGACTTTTTTGTGGAATGTGTGATACATTATCACCCATGGAATATAACATAGTACTAAAAAAGTTAGAGTCTTTGCAAAACCCCAAGAATGTGTTAGGCATGGCGCGTTTTGGAATACGGCCGAAAACAAAAGTCTATGGAATACCAATTCCAGAATTAAGGAACATTGCCAAACAAATCGGTAAAAACCATGATTTGGCTTTAAAGCTTTGGGATTCTAAAATTCATGAATCAAGATTGTTGGCAGGATTTATTGATGAGCCGGAAAAAGTCACTGAAAAACAATTTAAAAAGTGGGTGGGTGACTTTGATTCATGGGATATATGCGATCAAGTGTGCGGTAATTTATTTGATAAAACTGATTTTGCCTACAAAAAAGTTTTTGAATTAGCTAGAAAAAAGCCAGAATTTGTAAAAAGAACCGCTTTTACTTTGATGGCATGCTTAGCGGTTCATCAAAAGTCAATGAGCAATGAAGATTTTATGCGGTTTTTCCCGTTGATAAAAAAAGAGTCTGTTGACGCGCGAAATTTTGTAAAAAAAGCGGTAAATTGGGCACTGCGCCAAATTGGAAAAAGGAACAAATACCTTCGCAAAAAAGCTCTCATTCTAGCAGAGGAAATATTGAAAATTGACTCCAAAAGTGCTCAGTGGATTGCAAAAGATGCTCTACGAGAACTAACAAACCTCAACACAAAAAAATAACCCTGGAAAGGGCTATTTTTTATGATCACCAACGCTCTTAGCGGTTGAACCTTGGTGGTTTCTTTTTAGACCAGCAATCTCTGCAGTAAATTGGTCTATCTGGAGCTGGCTCAAAAGGAAGTTCTGTGATTTCTGTGCCACACTCTGCGCACTTCCAGTTTCCCTTTACCATTTCTCTTGGACCAAAGTTTCCTCTGCTTTGATTATCAAATTTATTGAACATGTATGCATTACTGATTTTTATAAACTTTACTAAAATATACTTAATCAGTAATCAAAAATAATACAACGACCTTTTCTTGCGTTTTTGCGCAAGATACGACTCTAAATCGTTATATTATTGATAAAAAATATCTAAATATACTCACGACTTATTGTCTAAGGTAATTATACTTTTATTTAAAAGTAAGTCAAGGTTTTCTTTGTATTGATTTTTTTATATTTAGATATTAGTATGATGGTATGAAAAAGATTTTTTTAGTCGTATTGATCGCGCTGTTCCTTATAGTAGTTTCATTTGTGTTATATATGCGCGGTAATGTTGTGCCGATAAATAATGTGGTTGTTGAAAATACATCTGGGATTCAAGTGAATTCACCGTCTCCTGATGCTTTAATTGCATCTCCATTAAAAATTATCGGGGTTGTTAGCGGCAATGGTTGGAATGGATTTGAAGGCCAGGTGGGGACGGTTACCTTAAAAGATAGCAAAGGAAACGAATTGGCAAAAGGGCCTTTAATAGCTACCACGGAATGGACTCAACTACCCACCAGCTTTGAAACTACTTTAGAGTTTACATCGCCGGGAGCTGAATCAGGAGAACTCGTTTTCCACAACGAAAATGCAAGCGGAGATTTGTCAAAGGATAAAATATTTATTTTCCCGGTGAAATTTAATTGAACTTCAAAATACTAAAAAAATCAAAGATAAGTAATGCGAGGTTGGGATTTATAGAGACATCGCACGGAGTTATTGAGACTCCGTGTTTAGTTCCTGTTGCTACGCAGGCTGTGGTTAAAACCTTAACTAGTCAAGAAGTGGAACAAACAAAGTCCCAGGTATTAATTGCCAATACTTTTCACTTACACTTAAAACCCGGAGAAAAAATAGTAGAAAAAGCTGGCGGTTTGCATGAATTTATGGGCTGGAAAAGGCCACTGATGACCGACTCGGGCGGTTTTCAGGTGTTTTCTTTAGGATTTGGCAGAGATTTTGGCACGGGGAAAATTTTAAAAACCAAAAACGACAATGAGATAACTCATGAAAATCAGCCTAAACATATTAAAATTATGCAAGACGGGGTGTATTTTAAATCTCCCGTAGATGGAGCAGAATTATTTATCGGACCCAAAGAATCTATAAAAATACAGGAAAAATTAGGGGCAGATATTATTTTTGCCTTTGACGAATGCACGTCACCGGTTGCAGATTATGAGTATACTAAAAAGTCATTGGCAAAGACTCATGCGTGGGCAGAAGTTTGTTTAAAAGCTAGAAAATCCCTTCGGCCTGGATCGGGGCAGGCCCACCAGGCATTATACGGAATTGTGCAGGGCGGGAAATTCAAGGATTTACGGCACCAATCAGCAAAATTTATTGGAAGTTTGCCGTTTGATGGTTTTGGCATTGGAGGAGAATTTGGCGATGATAAAAAAGAGATGCCAAAAATGCTAGGCTGGGTTATACAGGAATTGCCAGAAAGAAAACCGCGGCACTTGCTGGGAATCGGCCAACTTGAAGATATGGAAAAAATAATTGCATCGGGAATTGATACGTTTGATTGCACGATTCCCACACATTATGCGCGGCGGGGGATAGCGTTTACCAGTGAGGGGAGGTTGAATTTACAACAAAAAAAGTTTTTAAAAAGAAACGAACCATTAGACAGAGGATGCACGTGCAACGTGTGTTTGAATTACAAAAAAAGTTATATCTGCCACTTGCTAAAGGCCAAGGAGTTGACTGCCTTAGGATTGCTCACCTTTCATAATCTGTGCTATTTTAACAATGTGGTGGAGGAAATACGAGGAAAAATTAAAAAGGGAGAGATATAGAGAGTTATCAATTTCCAATTATCAATAGTTTTGTGTATAATTAAAGCATGGAGAGAGTAAAAAAAGGGTTTACAAAGATAAGAGAGCATCAAGCGAATTTAAGAAAAGAGATTAAAGAAAGAACGGTTGGCTATATTTTGGCGGCGTTTAGTTTTGTTGCTGGTTTGGCTTGGAACGAAGCCATAAAATCTGTCATCGACGGGTTTTTTCCTGACCGTGGCAATAGCATAGTAATAAAGCTCTTGTATGCCATTATAGTGACCGTGGTAATCGTAATTATTACGGTATACTTAATAAAATTAACTGAGAAAAAAGATGAATAAAACAGTATACACACTGCCGGATTTACCCTATGCCTACGATGCGTTAGAACCCTATATTTCAAAAGAAATAATGACGTTGCACCATGATAAACACCATAAGTCTTACGTGGATGCGGCTAATGCGTTTCAAGAAAAATTATGGAATGCTCGTGAAAATAAAACCGAAATTGATTACAAATCTGTCCTGAAAGCACTTTCTTTTAACGTTGCTGGCCATGTGCTGCATTCTATTTTTTGGAATATTATGGCGCCTGAAAAATCTGGCAACAATAAACCCCAAGGAGAGATTTTAAAGAGTATAGAGGCAGAATTCGGCAGTTTTGAGCAATTTAAGAAAGAATTTTCAGAAACTGCCATTACCGTTGAAGGTTCTGGCTGGGGAGTTTTGACTTACGACACCGAAAGAAAAAAATTATTGATTATGCAAGTTGAAAAGCACAACGTTAACTTTTACCCAGACCATAAGATTTTATTGCCCCTAGATGTATGGGAACATTCATATTATCTAGACTACAAAAACAACCGAGCAAAATTTGTTGAGGCGTTTTGGAATATCATAAATTGGCAGGAAGTAGAAAAGAGATTTACTAGTTAAAAACAAACCAATGATAACACTCAACGATGTTAAAAAAAATCTCCAGATATTAGAATTTATCAACCAAACCGAAGAGGCGATGGAAGCTTTAAAATACACTAACCACGGATTGCGGCATTCAAATGTAGTTTCAGAAAGGGCGATACAAATTGCTAAAAATTTAGGCTTAAGCGAGCGAGAGGGGGAATTAGCTGGCATCGTCGGATTTTGCCATGACATGGGGAATTTTATGACCAGAACCTATCACCATTTTTTTGGAGCCGTGCTTTTTGGACAGGTATTTACCAATAAATTTGAACCAAGAGAACTGGCCATGGTTATGCAAGCAATTTCAAACCACGATAAAGAGGAAATGAACTTTACCCATAATATTTCTGCTATTTTAGTATTGGCGGATAAGTCTGACGTAGATAGGTCACGCGTAACGGCAAAAGACCCCGAGCATTTTAAAGACGACATTCATGACCGAGTAAATTATGCTACAAGAGAAAGCATGGTAAAAGTTGAAAAAGAAAAGAAAAGGATAACTCTTACCTTGAAAATTGATACGAATTTCTGTCCTGTTATGGAATACTTTGAAATTTTTACCGATAGAATGGTCTTTTGCAGAAAAGCGGCCCAATTTTTAGGATATGACTTTGGCCTGGTGATCAACAAATTCAGGCTGTTGTAATGATGAAGGATTTTTACGTTATCTGCGATAATATCCGGAGTCTGGAAAATATCGGCTCAATTTTTAGGACGGCGGACGCGCTAAAAGTCACCAAAATATTTTTATGCGGAATTTCAGGCAATCCCCCAAATCAAAAAATTACTAAGACTGCCCTCGGAGCCGAAAAAACAGTTCCTTTTGAGTATCACAAACAAACGTGGCGATTGGTGCAGAAACTGAAAAAGGATAACGTATTGGTGGTTGCCTTAGAGCAGTCGCCAAAAAGCATTCTTTACACAGCATTTAAGCCAACATTTCCCATAGCATTAATCATCGGTAACGAAGTGAAAGGCATATCCAAAAAGATTTTACAAGAGGCAGACCGCAGTATTTATTTGCCCATGTCAGGTAAAAAAGAGTCGCTTAATGTTTCTGTAGCTTTTGGGGTTGCAGGATACGAAATAAACAAACATCGATTTAAAAACCAGCGTTAACGTTATGGTAGATCCCCAAACATTAAAATTTTTGGAGTTGCTAAGCAATCCTTCATATGTATCGCTGTTCTTTGTATTTATGATTTGGCAACTGGTGTGGAAAGGGGTGGCGTTATGGAAATCGTCTCGCAATAACCAGAAACGGTGGTTCATCGTTTTGTTGGTTATTAATACCCTTGGTATTTTAGAAATTATTTATATTTTTTACTTTTCTCGTAACATAAAAGGGGCAAATGAGAAAAATAACCTAAGGTGAAGGTAAAGAAAATAATACGTTTGTTAAGCCTTGATGTACCCCCTAAAAGGGTTGCCTTCTCTTTTGTGCTAGTAATAATGGTGCTTTTTTTGGTACTGTTGTTTTTATGGTATACGAATGGAGGCCTTGCAAACATAATAACCCGTATTATAAAACCCGGTTCAGATATAAACGGTATTATTTTATTTGAAGGCGCCAATTGTCCCCAATGCGTTAAGGTTGAAGATTTTATCAGTACTAATCACCTGGAAAATCGTATCGCCTTCACGAGATTAGAGGTTTTTAATAATGCCAAAAACGCGGGTATATTGGCAGATAAAGCTCAGACGTGCGGTTTAGATCCAAAGCAATTAGGAGTGCCATTTGTGTGGGATGGCAAGAACTGTATTATTGGGTATGTGGATGTCATAGAGTTTTTCAAGAAGGCTACTACACCAAAAAAGCCGTGAAAACTTGACACGGCAATTGACCTTAAGACTATTATAGGGTAAAATGGGTTAAACTATTAATAAATCAATTCTTGCGATACTGGAAACATTGCAAGGAACAAGGTCGATTGTGTATATCTAAATTATTTTATATTTTAAAAAATATGGCAACAGAAGCTTATTGCGTAAAGTGCAAAGCAAAAAGAATGATGAAAGACCCTAAAGAAGTTACGATGAAGGGAAAAGGAGGCAAGGTAAGAATGGCGATGACTGGCACCTGTGAAAAGTGTGGCACCAAGATGTTCAGGATTATGGGAATGAAGAAATAATATATCGAAATTAAACGCCCCGCTAAGCGGGGCGTTTTGCGTAAGAAACATTAAATATGTCTACTAAAAGAAAAATACTTTTATTGTTAATTGGGATTTTATTGTTGTTGAATATTTTTGCTTGGCAAGAGGTATTTGCCCTGGCAAGCCCCCATTATTTAAAGGTTGATGTGTTGGACGTCGGCCAAGGGGACTCCATTTTTATAGAAACTCCAGGCATGCGCCATATCTTAATTGATGGGGGTCCCGATTCAGCAGTATTGGGGAAATTAGCTATACTACTGCCCTTTTGGGAAAAGTCTTTGGATGTGGTCGTTTTAACCCACCCTGATGCAGACCACTTAATTGGCTTATTGCAGGTATTACAGAAATATAAGGTAAAGTATGTCGTTTGGACAGGGATGGTAAGAGAAGGCGCAAATTATCAAACATGGCTTGAATTAATTACAAAAAAGCAAAAAGAGGGGAGTAATATCATCATCGCTGATGCTGGCACGAAAATTATTTCGGGGAATGTGGTAATGGATGTGTTAAATCCCGTAGAAAATTTACAGGGAAAATACTTTGGCAAGACAGATAATGATACAGGGGTTGTGTTTCATGTCCTGTATGGTAAAAATTCCTTTTTGCTTACTGCTGACATATCAAGCAAAGTTGAACAGGCATTGGTTGATGGCAACATGAATGTGGCTTCTGATGTCTTAAAGGTTGCCCACCATGGGTCAAAATATTCAAGTTCAGAGGCATTTTTAGATGCCGTGCACCCTAAAATTGCGGTCATTTCTGTAGGGAAGCATAATTCTTATGGCCATCCCACCCCTGAAGTTTTGCAAAAATTGGAAAAATTTGGTATAAAGGTTTTTAGGACTGACAGAGATGGTGATGTAGAATTAATCTCTGATGGCAAAACTATTATTAAAAAATAAAAAGTATGGAAGGAATTGATTTTCCAATTTTTAAAACAAAGATAGAGGGAAAAGATAAAAAATTTGATTTAACTGATGCTGCCCAGCGCCAAGAGTATTTTGAATACAAGGCCGGCGAAGAAATAAAGAAATTAAAGGATTATTTAAAGCACGGTACCTTTATTGTGTACCTGTTGGGGAAGAAAAATACCGGAAAAGGTACGTATTCTAAAATGTTCCGTGAAATTATCGGTCCCGAAAAAATAGAACACATTTCTGTGGGGGATATGGTGCGTGGGTTTGACGAGGTATTGAGAGATGACCACAAAAAGAAAGAGCTGGTAGAATTTTTACATAAAAAGTACCGGGGACCGGTTCCGATAGACGAATTAATAAAGGCTATGGAAGCAAGGTCAACAAAAACCTTGTTATCCTCAGAGTTGATTCTGGCGTTGGTAGAACGTGAAATTACTAAACTTGGCAAGAAAGCCATATTTATTGACGGGTTTCCCAGGGATGTAGACCAGGTTTCTTATTCGCTCTTTTTCAAGAATTTGGTTGATTATAGAAACGACCCCGATGTATTTGTATTAATTGACGTGCCTACGAGTGTCATTGACGAAAGGATAAAATACCGGTTGATTTGTCCCGTATGCCAAACGTCAAGAAATTTAAAATTGTTAGCTACCAAAAACGTTGAGTACGACGCGAAGGAAAACAAGTTTTATTTATTATGCGACAATCCAAGTTGTCCCGGTCGCGTTACGACCGAGGATCCTCAACAAAGTCGGGATTTTGGGCCTCGGATGGTTACCAAAGAAGGAGATGAATTAGGAATTGCCCCCATTAAAGAGAGGCTGGACAAAGACGAATTGTTAATGAGGCAAATGTATGGCATGCATGGTATTTCCAAGGTGTTATTAAGGAATTCTGTTCCCGTAGACAAGGCTAAGGAAAATTATGACGACTACGAAATCACCCCTGAATACCACTATTCTTTTGACGAAAAAAATAATAGGGTTATTGTGGAAGAAAAACCATGGGAAGTAAACGATGACGATGGAGTTGTTTCAAACAGCTTAATGCCTCCTCCGGTGGTGGTCTCGTTGATAAAACAATTGGTGAGCGCACTTGGTATTTGACATGATTTTTTAAAGAGTTAGAATAGAAGTAGCTCTGGAATTTCAAAAAAGATTCTATATTAGCTTTTTTTCGGGAGCTTAATATTTGTTCCGGCCTTGGCCGAGAACTTGAGAGCACCCACGTAGATCTTTAATAGAAATCTTATTATATGGTTTCAGAGCAGCTAAGGATACCCGAAAGGGTATTTTTAGTTGCTCTAACTTATCCACATTGTTGACAAATTTTATTAATGTTAAAATGAACTTACAAAGTGGCGGAATAAAAAAGATTTATCTAACATCTAGATGCCACCTTTTAAGGCGATTTTTAAACTTTTTACATCGTTACTCCTTTTGACGTCGCTCGGCGTTACTGTTTTTGTTTTACTCCCACCCAAAACAGCTTTTGCTTCCACAACAAATGGCACCCTTTCGGGATATGCTTGGTCAAGTCAAATTGGCTGGATAAATTTTGGCACCACCAATGGAAATACCCATATTACTGACACCGCAGTTACCGGGTATGCGTGGAATGAAAATACCGGCAGAATAAATTTAAATCCCACCCACAGCGGAATACAAAATAACAGTAATGGAACCCTTTCTGGAAAGGCCTGGTCAGAGGGTACTGGGTGGATAGATTTTGGCGGAGTTACGGTGAGTTCCACGGGGGTATTTTCAGGAACTGCAACGGGTGACAATAGTGTAAGCATTACTTTTAATTGCACTCACTGCAATGTTACTACCGACTGGAGGCCTGCAAACAGCCGCACCACTACCAGTACATCTACCTCTAGTACTGGCGGAGGTGTTTTTGGTCCGCCATCTTCGGTAGCTAATAGTATTTCAATAAATCATAGTAGTGGATATACTAACAGCCGAGTGATAGTACTTTCCTTAAATGGTGGCCCAGATGCATATACCATGGCAATATCTAACTCGCCCGATTTTACCGGTGCGGTCAAAGAAGATTATCAAAAAACAAAAGCATGGATTTTGCCCCAGGGAGACGGGGTAAAAACCGTGTACGTTACGTTTTATAGTAAGTATGATGTGCCCGCTCAAGCGCCATCTAGCAGCATTGTTTTAGACACGGTTAGTCCAGCAATAACCATAACTTCAATACAAAACATATATACCCCAAATGAGGATGTTATTATCGGTGGCACTACCGAAAGCAATGCTCAAATTACTGCGGTTATAGACAGTAAATACGGCATACTGAATTCTGATCAAACAGGTGTTTGGTTAGTAAACCTTGGAAAACTATACCCGGGAAATCACCATGTAGAGTTAACCGCCAAGGATCTAGCGGGGAACACAGGGGCAACCATATCTGCTGATTTTTCGGTGATACAGACCAATCAAAATCCAGCTCAATTCAATCTGCCTTTCAATCTGCCTTCTCCCTTTACCCTGGCCCCGCCGCTGGCTCCTATTCTTAGGCAACTAGCCCAAGGAGTTACATCTTTGCTCCCTAAATTTTTTCAGCCGATAGAAAAAAATGTGCCACAGGTATTGGTGACCGTTCCCAAAATTGCCCCCATCGCTTTTAAGGGATCGTTTCACTATTTATCAACAAAAGCGCTTTCAACCTTTGTATTAGCTCCATTGCCTGCTGATATAAAATTGCTTGCCCAAAAGTTCCCTCAAGTGCAAAAAACGTTTAGCGAAGTTGGCGTCCAAAAAATCACCGATGTCCAAAAATTGGCAAATGCTAATTTAAAACTGCCAACTCTTACCGAATCCGTTCTGCCTCAAGCACCACTTGCCACGGGTGGTTTTTCTGTTCTTAAAGGCATTCCAGTGTCGAATTTGACTTCAACTGCAAAAAGCAAAATTCCTTCTGCCATCGTGTTTGCCAAGGCTGCCGGGGGGTTAGTTGATTTTAATGTTGCATTGTCCATTAATGGCCAGGGTAAAACTGAACAAGCCATAGAGACTATTGCAGGGCACCCTTTACAGCTCGTAGTAAAAGCAGATAGACCGGTAAAAAGGGTCAGAGGCTATATTATTTTTAAATCCAAAAAATATAAACAGTCATCTTTCCAGGTGCCTTTAAATGATATGGCGGCCTCATTGCTGTTTGCTAACCCTAATTTGGCTGTCGTAGTTAAACCCAGTGTTTCGGTCCAGGTTGAGGGAAATAATAATGGCCCATCATTAGAAGCACAGGTAGTCCCTCAAAAAGCTGCGCCCGCAGAAGTAAAAAACTCAGCGGGTATTGAACAACGATTGGTCTTGACCCAGTTTGAATATACCGACAATGGTGACGGAGTCTACACTGCCAATGTACAAGCTCCACTCGTTGATGCAGAGTACGAGATTATTACGGTCATGGAGTATGAAGACCCCGGAATTGAGTCAAAAGAAATAAAGTTGGTTACCGTGGTTGACCCCGAAGGATACGTATATGAAAAGAATGGAGACTTGGAAACTCGCATTGCCGGGTCCATTGTTTCGCTGTATTGGCTGAATCCCGACTCTAACCAGTATGAACTTTGGCCAGCAAAAGATTTCCAGCAGGAAAACCCGCAGACCACTGACGTGAGAGGCACTTACTCATTTTTGGTTCCCAATGGATATTATTATCTAAAGGTCGACGCGCCCGGGTACTTAAGCTATGATGGAAAACCCTTTGAAGTGAAAGAAGGAAGCGGAGTCCACGTTAACATTGAATTAAAAACCAAGTATTGGTTTTTGAATGTCGTTGACTGGAAGACGCTGTTGCTGGTGGTAGTAATTCTTCTTTTAATTTATAATTTTTATAAGGACAGAATCCGGGAACGAAGAAGAATGAACATATAATCTACTAATCTACTCTATTCTTATGTATGCAGTTCAGTAATCCAATACAAACAAAAAAAAATATGTTGCTGGTGGCAGTGTTTGCGCTGTTGCTGGCAGGAAATATATTTTTTGGAATAACGTACGCCTTACAACTGGTAGAGACGCAAAAAATACAAAAACAAGTTGCGGCGCAAAAAACCAATGCTAAGGTAATAAGTTTTTTGAATCTTTTCATCCAAAAAGTGTTGAAGTCCGACACCGAAGTTTCATTTGAGGACAGGTTGAAATTGGAAAATGCGATACGAGACCTCAACGACCCTGAAATTTTGGCCAAGTGGGAGCAATTTACCGAAGGCACCAATGAAGCCCAAATACAAAAGGGGGTCAAAGATTTGCTAGAAGCACTAGTCAAGAAAATCAGTTACTAATCTGGCACGTAGTTTGTATTTATTTTTTTAAAATGAGTACAGGTTACGTGCCAGGTTATACACAGGCATCTACTAGTAATTTGTGATAGAATGGTATAAGCGTAATCTTAAATTTCCAATACCCAATCCCCAAAAAAATACTTACTATCGAAATGTTAAAACGTTTTGGAATTTGGGCATTGGATGTTCTAAATTTTGAATTTACTATTTTAAATTCAGCTAATGGAAGAAATAAAAATCCGTTTTATAAAATCCAAAAAATCTCATAAAGAGAAGCTGTTAAATTTGGCTCGCAGTATTTTTTGGCCAAAAAAAACCAATGCTTTTTCATCGGTTCTTTTGGGTTTGGTGGTTGCCGGTTTGTTTTCAGCGGTATTTTACGTTTTCGCTCTGCCTTATACTCCTGGCCAAACTACCGATCCGTCTTGTCTTCCCACTGATGCTAACTGTACCGTAACCGCCTCTATACCTTACAGTGGTGCTACTACTGACGTTGATTTGGGTTCTAAAACACTAACCACCACAGGAGCTGCAAGCCTTGGTTCGCTTGCCTTGACTACAGCCCTGACGGTTGCTAACGGAGGGACAGGAAGCTCTTCTTTAACTGCTTATGCACTGTTGGCAGGTGGGACAACATCCACTGGAGCACTTCAACAAGTGTCTGGGGTTGGGACATCGGGACAAGTATTAACTTCAAATGGGGCGGCGGCCTTGCCTACTTGGCAAGCCGCAAGCGGCGGAGCAAACGCCGCTCTTTCCAATTTGGCTTCAGTGGCAGTAAGCGCCGTTTTAATTCCAGGAACCGCCGGCGCTCTTGATTTTGGGTCTGGAACTAAGCCATGGGCGGACATTTACTTAGCAGGTACTTCAGGTACTCCAGGCACCAATAATTTTAAAATTACCGGAGTCTCAACATCAAGCACAAGAACCGTCACTATTCCCGATGCTTCAGGGACTATGACACTGTTGGGAAATAATTCAACCGGGTCGGGGTCAGTAGTCCTTGCCACTTCGCCAACATTCACCACTTCTGCTATTAGTCCTCTTTTTACCAACACATCTGCCCTGTCTATTACCACCACTGGCAGTAATGGAAATATTAGCTTAACTCCCAATGGAACGGGTTCAGTTTCCATAACTAGTGGGGTAACCACCGGAACCACCACCAGCTCCGCACTTGCTCTTAACGCTAACTCACTTACCACTGGTACGGGTCTCTATCTTGCTTCTTCCACCCTTACGTCAGGTTTACTTGCTGATTTACAAGTTTCAGGAACTGCCGCCGCAGCCTCTCAAACTGCACTGAATATTCTTACCGCCGGAGCCAATGCCACCAACGCCATCACCACCTACGGCGCCCAAATCTCCAACATTCACACCAACGCTACCTCGGGCACCAATGTTGCCCTCTACCTTAATGCCTCGGGGGCCACTACGGCTAACTACGGCTTAATTGTCAATGCAGGCAATGTGGGAATAGGGACGACGAGTCCATCTTCGCTATTAACCCTGGAAAAAGATAATATCACTACCACCTCAACCGATGCTATTCTTTTGCAAAATGCTACTGCTTCAACTGTTAGCGTAACTTCTCAATATTCGCCGGCACTCCATTTTGTAGGACAGGGGTGGAAGAGCAATGCCACGGCGGCAAATCAGCAGGTTGAGTTCGTGGCAGAGGTTCAACCATTTAGTGCTGGAGCTGCGGCGGAGGCGCGACTGGTATTCAGGCCTACTCTGAACGGGAGCGGAGCCAACGGAATTTCATTTTGCAGTGGCGGAGCTGCAGCGGTTCAAACAGGCACTTTTATAGTTGGTCTGGACGGTACTGGTGCATACCGATGTGACAATTCCACCGGATTTAGTGGTTTTGGGCCAGTGAATGCCTCTAACGCATTCGGTGTTTATAATAATGCATCTGAAGGAGAGAATTTCAATATTAACGGAATTGGCTTTGGGTCAACAAAACAGTTGATGTGGTTTTCTGGGGCGGCGGGTAATGGTACTAGCGGAGATACTGCAATCATAAGAAATGGGGTGGGAGTATTAGAAATTAACAATGGCACCACCGGCCAATGGGGAGCCCTAAAGTCTGGCGTACGTGATGCAGGTACTACCACCGTAACCAACGGCGTAACCATCGGCCACCAGACTTCAGGAACTGCGGCCGCTGGGCTTGGATCGGGAATTTTATTCAACATTGATTCGTCAACCACCGCAGACCAAAACGCTGCCCAAATTGCCGCTCTTTGGACTGATGCCACCCACGCAACTCGCACTGCCGACTTAGTTTTTTATACTGTCAATAGTGCAGCGTCTTTGGCGGAAGCGCTAAGGGTTAAGGGTAATGGTAGTCTTGTTGTTACTTCTGCCAACGCTACCGGTACCACTACTTCTTCAGCCCTTTCTGTCACCGATGCCTCTCTTACCACCGGCACCCTCGGCTATCTTAGTTCATCTGCCGTCACCACCGGCAAACTTCTAGATATTGCTACCTCCGGGAATACTTGGACCGGAAACTCCACCACTAGTGGTCTCGTTAACCTTGCATCTACCTCTACCGCCGGCACCGCTTCTGATTCAGATATTTTACTCAACATCGCAAGGTCGGGCACCAACTCCAACACCGCCCACACCGCTTACGGAATATACTCGGCCGTCACCAACACCAACGCCACCTCGGGAACTAACGTGGCTGCCTACTTATCGGCATCGGGAGCGACTACTGCCAACTACGGCTTAATTGTCAATGCAGGCAGGGTAGGTATCGGGACCGCCGCGCCCGCAACGTTACTTCACGCCTTGGCTACCACCGAGCAACTGCGCCTTGGTTATGACACCACAAACTATACGTCATTTACCACCGCTAGCAACGGAGACGTTACCCTTGCAACCACTTCGGCAACCACCGGCGGCAATATTAACTTAACATCGGCAGTTACCGGAGATGCCACGATTTTAGGAAGCACCGGAACGTTGGTGCTTGGCGGATCAGGCGGCACCAACAACGAAACCTTAAAACTTGATTTTGAAACCAATGCCAATAAAGTTTCAGTAAGTTCTGGCACTGGGGTTACCGACATTGACTTAGGGTCAATCAATCTTATTACTTCGGGAACCTTGACCTTGGGCGGAAGCACCGCGGGGACACTGGTAACACGGGTAAAAGCCGGAGCGGCCACCGAGTCAGATGCCAACGGTTCTTTGGTAGTTGATTCAACCAATGGAAGGTTGTATTTCAGGTATGGGGCGGCGTGGCACTACGTTGCCCAAACCGCCGGTTCACAGATTCCCGCAGATGAAACTACCGACCCTATTTCTGGCGACCAAATGAAACTGGGCGACTTTGTGCTGGGTATGGTTAGTAAAACCGACGATGGCAGAGATGCGTTTGGCGACGGGGCCTTGCACGTAAAATCGGTAAAATGGGATACCGTAAAACAACAATTACTGGAAGAATTAAAAGGCCAATTGCCTGCAAATCTTAGTCTAGCTAGTGGCGCCGTTTCTGGGATTGGTAATACATCATGGATTGGCAGTATCACATCAGCTCTGTCTTCTCTTGGCATATCGATTCAAAATGGCATTACCGCCATTAAAGAGTTGGCTGTGGAAAAACTTTCTGTAAAAACGGCCAGGATAGAAAAACTAGAAATGGTGGATAAAGCAACCGGAGACATTTATTGCACCTGGATTGAAAATGGAGAATGGCAGAAGGTAAAAGGCCAATGCCCTGCAGATGATCAGCCGGTTTCAAATTCTGCAAACCAAGGAGTTCAGCAAAATCAACCAGACCCGCAGACACCGAGTCCAGCGATTCAAGACCAAAGCGTTCCTGTAAACCAAGATCAGCCGGTATCTGTTGTGCCAGACCAGCCAAGCCAGCAGCCGTCGGATTCCCAAACCTCGTCAGCTCCCGATGTACAAGACCAGCCAAGCCAGCAGGCGCCACCAACTGATCAGCCTGCAGGTACAGATACGTCTTCAAGTCCTCCTCCTCCTGCTGCTGCTGCTGCTGCTGCTGTTCCTGTTCCTGTACCCGAACCAGTACCAGTGCAATAATTTCCAATATCCAATTTCCAATTTCCAACAAAATGCCAAATAATGAAAAAGGTAAAATCTACGACTTAGAAGAAAGAACTGCTAAATTTGGAGAAAATATCATTGAGTTTGCCAAAAAATTACAAAAGAATGTTATCACAATTCCTTTAATAGGTCAGTTAATACGTTCAGGTACTAGTGTTGGGTCTAATTATTGTGAAGCAGATTGCGCAGAATCTCGTAAGGATTTTGAACACAAACTGGGTATTGCAAAGAAGGAAGCCAAAGAATCTAAGCATTGGTTAAGAATGACAACGAAAGCCGTTCCAGAATCGGGTAATGAAGCAAGAATGTTATGGAAAGAATCAAATGAGTTGCAAAGAATATTTATTGCTATTATTAATAAATCTAAAGCTAATAAAAATAAAAGTAGCAATTTAGACATTTAAAATTAGGATTTTTATTGGAAATTGGGTATTGGAAATTAGAAATTAACAAAGAATATGTTTATCAAGCTGTCCAAAATATTATTACTTTCTCTTGCCATTATCGTTGGTGGTTTTCTTTTTGGTCCAAGTTTTACCTATGCCTCAAATCATCAAATTCTCACACCGTCAGGATATAAAGATATATCAATAGTGAAAGTAGGGGACGAAGTGGTCTCTTACGACGCCAAGACCGGGCAAAAAATAATTAATACCATTGAAAAGAAAGAAACCATCACCCCTAAAAATTATAACTATTGGAAACAGGATGCAAAAGGAAACAATGTAACCTATGTTCAAATTCCCTTCACTTTTTACCTTATCAATGGTAAATACGAATTATTCAAAAACCAGTCTCTGTGGGCAAACAAAAGGGTAATTCATGCCTTTGAACTAAAAGTTGGAGACACCATTTACGATGATAATAATCAGGCAGTTAAGGTTGTAAGCATTAAAAAACTGGAAAATGAAACCCAGTGGGTAAGAATTACCATCTCTGGAGACCACTCGTATATTGCCGATGATATAAGGTTGCACAATGCCTCAAGGTACTGGGTGGGGGGTGGTTCAAGCGTAAATTGGTCTGCTACCGTAAATACCAATTGGGGAACAGCTTCAAACACGCAAGACAACGCTTCAGTGCCAGGAAGCGCTGATGACGTGTTTTTTGACGGTGTGGGGACGGGAGCGAGCAACTCAACTTTATCTGCAGATATTACTATTAGTACGCTTAACATGACAGGATACATAAATACGCTTACCCATAATTCTGCGGTAACCTTAACTATTGCGGGAAACACGTTTAAGCTTGTGTCTGGAATGACCTATACGTTGGGAAATGCTTCTACCTCTGCCCTTTCATTTACGGCAACTGCGGGGATCACTGCCATCACTACGGGCACCAAAACACTAGGCAATGTTACCATTAACGGATCTGGAAGTACTTTCCAATTACAGGATAACTTAACCTCTGGCGGCAATAGCGGTTGGACGTATACCGCCGGCACTATTGATACCAATAGCAAAACCATAACCTTATCTTCTGCCGCCAGTCCAATTTTTGCAGGTGGAGGTCAAACCTACTTTGAATTGGACTTGACCGGTTCAGCCACAGCAATCGTTACCGGAGTTAATACTTTCACCAATCTTAACAGAACAGGAACTGCTGCAAAAACTGGCATCTTGCAACTTAATTCCAATCAGACTGTTTCAGGGGTTCTCACTCTTGCGGGCAATAGTGCGGCTAACCGTATCTTGGTGCAGTCTCAAACTCTTGGAACCGCGGTAACCATTACCAATACTGGCGCTACGATGACATGGTCTAATGTGGACTTTAGGGATATTACGCTGGGCACTTCGTTTGATGCATCAGGTATCACTGGAAAATCTGGAGATGCCGGGGGTAATTCAGGTATCACCTTTACTACTGCCGCCACTCAATATTGGAAGACTACCACCACGGGATCTAAAAATTGGTCAACGGCGGGTAACTGGTTTTTAGCCACTAATGGGGGAGGTGGAGCGGGAAGAGTGCCATTACCCCAAGATAACGTGGTGTTTGACGCAAGCTCCATTGGAGCCACCAGTACCACGGTAACTGCTGATATGCCCCGTGCCGGTAAATCAGTTGATTGGACAGGAGCCACTAATAGCCCTACCTTTTCCATTAATTCCGCTTCAAATACTTTTTATGGCTCGCTTACCTTGATTTCTGGAATGACATTTACCACGGGAAATACTCCATCATTTGAAGGTCGTGGTTCGTTTACCCTTACCACCGCTGGTAAAACATTTGGGAATATAACGGTGCAAACGATTGGGGGCACATTAACCTTGCAGGACAGTTTAACTGCAACTAATGGAAGTGGTATTTTTACCCTTAACAATGGCACGTTTGATGCTAATGGTAATAATGTCACTGCTGGTGTGTTTTCCTCATCTAACTCTAATACCCGTACCCTTACCATGGGGTCGGGTACATGGACGGTAACCGGAAATAATCAAACGATTTGGATTTTTGGAACTACCACGGGTCTTACTTTCAATAACGGAAATGCAATTGTATGCAATTATTCGGGGGCTACGGGGACAAGAACACTAAACCCCGGAAATTTAGCCGAGGGAAGCGCCCCCAGTTTTAATATCACTGCCGGGACTGACAATCTTGCCATTAATACCACAAGCTTTGGAAGTTTGGATTTTACCGGTTTTTCAGGATCACTGGGAAATGGTACAAGGACTATGTATGGAAGCTTGACTATTTCATCAGGGATGACAGTTACCGCAGGAGCTAATGTTAACACATTTGCGGCAACCTCCGGTACTAAAACTATTACCACCAATGGCATCAGCCTTGATATTCCTTTTACCTTCAACGGTGTGGGGGGTACCTGGCAGTTACAAGATGCGTTAAGTTTGGGTAGCACGAATGGAAATATTATTTTGACTAATGGCACCCTTAACGCCAACAATAAAGATCTTACCGCAAGAACATTTTCTTCCAATAACTCCAATACCAGGGTTATTACCATGGGAAGCGGCACATGGACGTTAACGGGTACGGGCACCGTGTGGACCACGGCAACTACCACGGGATTAACTTTAAGCGGCAATACATCAACTATCGTGGTAAACAACAGCACTGCCACCTCAAAAACATTTGCAGGAGGAGGAGTTACCACCTTTAATAACATCACGTTTTCTGGAGATAATATTACCGTTTCTGGGTCTAACACCTTTGCCATTATGGCGGTAAACACCGCGGGACTTACTAATGGATTACTATTGACCAGCGGGACAACCCAGACGGTAACAGGATTTAGCACCAATGGGGCATCAGGGAGCTTGGCAAAATTAGTTTCCACCACCGCCGCATCGGCGGCTACCCTTTCTAAATCTTCTGGCTCGGTGTGTGTTGATTTTATGTCAATTAAAGACAGTGCTGCCACTGGCGGAGCCACATGGACTGCCGGAGCCAATTCCACCAACGTGTCGGGAAACTCTGGTTGGAGTTTTACCGCAGGAACTACCACTCTTGACCAAAAACATTTTAAATTCTACCGGGACAATGCTGGTTTGAATTCAGCTGATTTTTACGCCGCTGAAGATGCTAATTATAATGTAGGAGTAAGCAATACCTTTAGACTACGAATAGAAACTGCTAATACCGGAACCTGTGGAGCAAGCGTTACCAGGCGGCTGGAATTTAAGGAAGATGCAGGAGCATGGACGCAAATTACCACCGCCACTAATAACGTGCGTCTTTCTGACTCATCAAATTTTACAGACGGAGCGGCTACCACCGCAAGGTTAACTTCAGTAGGCACTTTTACCGCCGGCCAGGGGAAAGATACCAGCTCTGACACCAGCGTCATCACTATTGAAACCAGTATTAACACTGAAGACGAGTATTCGCTCATCTTGCAATCTACCGCCGCAGGCCACTCCTACCAATTCCGGATTACTAATGCCGGCACTGCTTTAACCACCTATACCGTTACTCCGCAAATCAGCACTCCGGACAATACACCGCCGGTGCCTTCGGGATTCAATCCCGCCACTACGTCTACAATTAAAACCGCGACCCCCATTATTTATTATTCGTTAGACGAGGCAGGTGACTGCAAAGCTTCCACCACCAACGCAAGCTATTCTGCAATGTCAGGGTCTGATTGCACGGGTGATGGGAGTAGCGCCGGTCAGTGTTTGATGCCAACCTTGGGCAGTAACGGGTCTAAAACGATTTACTTCGCTTGCCAGGACACCTGGGGGAATCAAGACACATCTGGCACTACTCACAGTGTTACGTATACCTTAACGCTTAGCAGTGGTACCACAAACCCCTCATTTAAACTAAAAGGAAGTTTGAAATTTAAAGGAAGCCTTATTTTTAAATAAAATAAATAGTAGAATCAGTTGCCATGGAATTTAAGCCTCAAATCCTGAGAATTTCTCACCTTGTTACAAAATATAGCATCTACGCGTTGGTGTTTTTAATCCCTGTTTTTGCTGTTCCCTTTTCCCCTGATGCCCTTGATTTTAATAAACAAGCCTTGTTAGTTTTTTTGGTGTTCATATCGCTTTTTGCATGGATGGTAAACGTGTTAATTTCTGGAAACATTCCCATTAATATCAATAAGGTTAATATAGCTATGGGAATGTTATTTCTGGTTTCTCTGGCCTCAACTATTTTTTCTGTTTCCAGATATGGGAGTTTCTGGGGTTGGCCTCAAATCGGATCTGAAAGCTTGCTCTCGGTGATTTGTTTTTTAATTGTTTATTTTCTTGCCGCTAACACCTTTTTGGAGAAAGAAATTTTCACCTCTTTTTTAGTATTGGGTATTTCGTCGCTCATTGCGTTAGTCTATGGCGTTTTGCAAATAATCGGTTTGCACGTTATTCCCTTCGGCTTCGCTAACAATAATGCCTTTAATACGGTAGGGTCCATCGCAAGTTTAGGGTTTTTTGCAGTGGTATTACTGCCCTTATGGATTGTCATTTCAATCATGGGCCAACGATGGTGGAAGGCTCTCTTTATCGCAAATGTAATAGCTATATTCGCCCTATTGGTGTTGATTGACTACGATTTTCTTTGGTGGATTGCGTTGGCGGCATCTAGCCTCGTGGTGCTTTTTTGGATTCTGCGAAGAGATATTTTTGATGGAAGGTGGATGGCCTTGCCCATATTTTTTATTGTCATTGCATTATTCTTTATTATTTTTAATCCCCAAATGAATTGGCTCCCTTCAAAACCTTTAGAGGTTTCACTCTCTCAAAGGGCGAATCTAGAACTTGATACCAAAGTAATGAAATCATTTCCTTTGCTGGGGTCGGGTCCCGGCACCTTTGCCTATGACTTCGCAAAATTCAGGGACAAAAACTTTAACCAAGGCATCCTGTGGAATGTGAAGTTCCAGCTTGGGGCTTCAAAAATGCTGACGTATTTTGCGACGCTCGGTATCATAGGTTTCTTAGCGTATGTGTTAGCAATGATTGCTCCTCTTTTTTACGGAGTAAGTTACATGGTTTTTGAAAAATCTCAAAAGGGGATGTATGTATTAGTGTCGGTTTTGGGTATTCTTTCTGTCTTACTTTCGCAAACGCTGGGGTATTTTTTAGCGAACACTAACATCTCCCTGGATTTTCTCTATTTTTTTCTGGTAGGATGTTTGATGGCATTGATTTCTAAAAATAAAAAAATATACGCGCTAAAGCCTTCTTCGTTATTGACCCTCATAATAACCGTTGTCTTTACTTCGGTGTTTATTTTTGGCGTGGGACTGCTTATCTTAGAAGGACAGCGGTATGTGTCAAGCGTGTATTACAGTAACAGTTTAGTTGCTTGGCAAAACGGTAATAAGAGTGACGCCGTACAGTACTTAAAAAGAGCCGCAAACGCAAGTTCGAATGTGGACTTGTATTTTAACCAGCTTTCGTTATTTTCTTTAGCGTCTTTGCAGGACATGTTGGCCAACACCACTACATCAACTGTAGAGGACAAGCAACAGGTTACCACCTTAGCTTCAGACGCTATTGGCGCAGCAAATGTGGCCATTAATGTAAATCCTAATAATGTTGAGAATTGGTCAGGAAAAGGATACGTGTGCCAAAGTCTAATCGGGCTTGTTGCAAGCGCAGCCGATTGCTCAATACAGTCATACGACAAGGCCATTGAGTTAAATCCTACGAATCCTTACTTATTGTTGCAGGAGGGGTATGTGTATGTGGCGCAAGCCCTCAATTTGCAAAGCGACCAGTCTCAAAATAAAGATGGTTTATTATCAAAAGCTAAAGATATGTTTACCAAAGCCGTTGACTTAAAGCCAGATTACTCTTTGGCCTATCTACAGGTAGCGCTTGTTTCAAAATTACAACACAATACCGGTGACGAGTCGCAGGCACTCCTTAATGCAGAAAAGTATTCCCCCAATGACGCCGGTATGGCTTTCCAGATAGGGGTAATGTATTACCAAGATAAAAATTTAGATAAGGCAGAAGTAGAATTCCAAAGGGCACTGTCTCTGTTTCCACAGTATGCTGATGCGTTGTATTTTCTGGGGTTAACGTACGACCAACAGGGTCAGAAGAATGATGCCATTAATGCCTTCTCTAAAATATTAGAGGCAAATCCCCAGAATCAGGCTATCCAAAAAATATTAGATAACCTTAGGGCGGGGAGGTCTGCTTTAGATAATTTAGTTAGCCCACCCCCACCAGTAACTCCGCTTCCCATAAATCCTCCCGTTCCTTCATCGTCATCTACTTCGCTTCCAAAATTGAAAAGCAAATGACAAATAACTAGTAAAAATTATCGCAACAAAAAACGCCTTGGATACCTTCTCGTTGGGGCGTTTTTTTGAGATTCAAAATTCAAGTTACACTTTTGCCATAGCTTTAATACATTTGGCGCAGGCTAGGACTCGTTTTCCAGAAAACAAACGAACCCATTGTAAATTTGGGTATTTTCTTAGTTTTTGGGTGGGATTGTATTTACCCCTCAATTTTACTAAGGTAGTAGACATCCCTGATTTTTTACCGCAAATGGAGCAAATTTTTGAAGCCATGTTTTTATTCTATTAAAAAAGAATTTAGAATTTAGTATTTTGAACCTAGAATTGAATTTAGAATACAAAATATTGCTACTTCATTCTTATTCATAATTCACCATTCCATTCAAGCTACCGTATACAGAATTCAAAATTCTATAATACGATAAGCTATTGTACCAATGTATTTGTTTTTTTTCAAGTTTTTGATATACTTACAATTAATATGGACTTTATCATCACTATTTTTTCCTTTATTGTCCTCATTTTTTCGGTTATCATCCACGAGTTGGCTCACGGATATGTTGCCTATTCTTTAGGAGACCCCACCGCAAAACACCAGGGAAGGCTTACTCTTAACCCGCTAAAACATCTAGACCCTTTTGGCTCTGTTATTCTGCCCCTTTTTTTATTTATTAGCGGAAGTCCCATTTTGGTAGGATGGGCAAAACCGGTTCCCATCAATCCTTACAACTTTAGGGATCAAAAATGGGGGACTCTTAAGGTTTCCATTTCAGGACCTTTAACCAACATATCCTTGGCCATCTTTTTTGGGTTGCTCATACGGTGCATTAATTACTTTTCGGGACTATTTGTCGTAGTTCCGGGGATGCTCATTATATTTTCTTTTATCGTCCATATTAACATTTTACTTGCCATTTTTAACCTTGTTCCCATCCCTCCGCTTGACGGTTCGTGGGTGCTTTTTAAATTTCTTCCCTCCCGACTTGAAAAAGTTAAGGTGTTCCTGAACCAATACGGAATTTTTATCCTTATTTTTTTCATTGTCTTTGGGGGGCTGCAGGTGCTGGGAATCATTACCGATAACCTCTTTGCCTTGGTCACCGGGTATATAAGTTAAAAATATTGACATAGGTTTAATTATTTGATACATTTAATATCAAAACAAGCGCAAAAGCGCTTTCTTTTAATAATGTTTCATGCCAACGATACACCAGCTAATTAAACATAACCGGAAAAGTATCAAAAAGCGCAAAAAGACCGTTGCCCTGCATTTAGGTTTTAACGCTTTAAAGAACCGGCCATCGAGCTATCCCTCACCGTTTAAAAGAGGCGTGTGTATTAAGGTATTTACCCAAACTCCCAGAAAACCAAACTCGGCCTTAAGAAAAGTGGCCAGGGTTAAATTGTCCAATGGCATGGAAGTCACCGCCTATATTCCTGGCGAAGGCCACAACTTGCAAGAACACTCGGTAGTATTGATCAGGGGAGGCAGGGTGAAAGACTTGCCAGGGGTTAGATATCACATCGTGCGAGGTATTTTAGATACCACGGGAGTTGAAAATAGAAAACAGGGGAGAAGCAGGTATGGAACAAAAGCAGCCAAGAAGTAATTTCTAATTAACCTAATTATCCTAATTGACCTAATCAAATCCCAATGGGTGAATGTCAAAATTAGAAATTAGGGTTTAGAATTTATTTAGAATAATTAGAGCAATTAGAAATAATTAGAATAATTCACATGAGGAGGGCCTACAAAAAACATAAAATTGCGCCGGACACCCTTTACGGAGATGTCCAAGTTGCCCAGCTTATCAATAAAGTAATGAAAAAAGGCAAAAAAACAACCGCACGAAAAATCGTGTACGGCGCTTTTACTGCGATAAAAGAAAAGACTCAAAAGGAACCCTTGGAAGTTTTCAAAAAAGCCGTAGAAAACGCTTCACCATTGCTGGAAGTAAAACCAAAAAGAATTGGAGGAGCTACCTATCAGGTGCCTATGGAAGTACGGCAGGAAAGAAAAACATTTTTGGCGTTAAAGTGGATTATTGACGGAGCCAGGTCTTCAAAAGGAAAATCAATGCAAGAAAAGTTGAGCCAAGAAATCGTGAACGTTTCAAATAACGAAGGGTCAGCAATGAAAAAGAAAAACGATATGCATCGAATGGCAGAAGCCAACAAGGCATTTGCACACTTTGCGAGATCAAGATAACCAGTACGAATTACGAATTTAAGTGAATTACAAATAAAAAACGCACCAACTTTTTTGGGTTGGTGTCTTAGATTAACTACAATTTTTCCCCGCACTCATCACAATAAATCCATCCATAGAGTTTTCCCTCCTTGTGATAATCGGGGTCAATTGCACAAAGGTTTCGAGGAGGATAAATATCTCCCTGATAATCGGGTGGTCGGGAAATTGGTGGAATGGGTGCTATTCTGATGCCACAATTCGGGCAATAATTCCTACCCTCTCCGATTCTTGAGTAACCACAGTCTTCACACTTAAAGCTCATAGTTCACCTCAATTGTGGATTACTACAGGGACCTGCCGATAGGTCACTATATTATATAAAATATAACTTGTCAATGAATCGTTCTCATCCCTTAGAAAAACTTAGAAACTTTGGTATCATTGCTCATATTGATGCCGGCAAGACTACGGTGTCGGAGCGCCTTTTGTTTTATACCGGAGTTTCCCATAAAATTGGAGAAGTCCATGAAGGAGACACCGTTATGGATTGGATGCCCCAAGAACGAGAGCGCGGAATTACCATTACCGCAGCTGCCATTACCATGCAATGGAAGGGCATTCAAATGAACTTAATTGACACCCCAGGCCACATTGACTTTACTGCGGAAGTGCAACGATCCTTGCGCGTATTAGATGGCGCTGTGGTGGTTTTTGACGGAGTAGCGGGTGTAGAACCCCAATCAGAAACGGTATGGAGGCAGGCTGATAAATATGGCACTCCGCGTATTTGTTTTATTAATAAATTAGACAGAATGGGTGGGTCTTTTGAAAAGTCTTACCAGTCAATTTTAGATAAATTAACCAAGAATGCCGTGGCCATGAATATTCCCGTAGGAGAAGAAGAGCATTTGTCAGCAGTCATTGATTTACTGAAAATGAAGGCCATTTATTTTGAAGGCGAGAAAGGAGAGAAAGTAGAGGAACGCGATATTCCTGCCGATATGCTAGAAAAAGCCAAGCAGTGGCGTGAAAAAATGGTAGACCGGATTGCCGGAGAAGATGATGCATTAACTGATAAATTGTTAGGCGGTCAGGAAATTTCCAATGAAGAATTAATGGCGGCCATGAGAAAAGCTTGCCTGGCATTTAAATTGGTGCCGGTATTTTGCGGTTCAGCTTTGAAAAATAAAGGAACCCAGCTGGTTTTAGACGCAGTAATTGATTACTTGCCATCTCCGCTAGATATTGGATCAGTAAAAGGAACCGATCCTAAAACGGGAGCCGAAATTGAAAGAAAATTTTCTGATGATGAACCTTTTGCGGCTTTGGTATTTAAGGTTGCCACTGATCCTTTCGTAGGCCAGCTGACTTTTTTCAGGGTCTATTCAGGAGTATTAAATAAAGGAACCTACTTATTAAACTCGGTAACCGGAGAGCAAGAGAGAATTTCGCGAATTTTACGGATGAAATCTAATTCTCGCGAAGAGCTCGATGTCATTTATGCCGGTGAAATCGGCGCTACGGTTGGATTAAAAAATACGGTTACCGGACACACCTTGTGTGATAAGGAAAAGCCCATTGTGTTAGAAAAAATTTCATTCCCAGAACCAGTTATTGCTATGCGGGTTGAGCCAAAGACAAAGGCTGATCAGGAAAAACTCATTATGTCTATTAGAAAATTAACCCAAGAAGACCCGACCTTTAGAATTAAAGAAGACATAGAAACCGGTGAAACCATTATTTCTGGTATGGGAGAATTGCATTTAGATATTATTCAAGATAGGTTGCGCCGGGAGTTTAACGTGGATGCAAATTTCGGTAAGCCTCAAGTAGCTTACCGTGAAACGATTACCGGTGAAGCCGAAGCCGAACAAAAATACATCAGGCAGTCTGGAGGAAAGGGACAGTACGGACATGTGATGATTAGGGTAAAACCAAAGGAACGGGGAGCCGGTTTTGAATTTATTGATGAAATTAAAGGGGGAGCCATTCCAAAAGAATTTATTAAGCCAACGGAAAAAGGGGTTATTGAGGCCATGGACAAGGGAATTGTGGCTGGATACCCGTTAGTTGATGTTGAGGTAACGCTTTTTGACGGAAGTTTTCACGAAGTTGACTCTTCAGAATTCGCTTTTAAAATTGCTGGGTCCATGGCACTTCAAGACGCCGCTAAGAAAGCAAAACCGGTTATTTTAGAACCCATTATGAAAACTGAAGTAATTACTCCAGAGGATTTTTTTGGGACAGTAATTTCTGATTTGAATTCACGGCGCGGCAAAATTGAAGAAACAAAAGAACGAATGGGTATGAAAGTGCTAGATGCCATGGTTCCATTGAGCGAGATGTTTGGATATGCAACTGCGCTAAGGTCTCTTACCGAAGGCCGAGCGTCTTTCACGATGGAGTTCAATAAGTATGAGATTGTTCCCAACAACGTGGCAACACAAATAATGGAGGGGAAAGTGAAATAGGGGTCGCTAGGCAGTCTCTCTACAAAAGAGCCCGGGGTTTGCTAGGCGAGGCATTTTTGTAGAGAAACTGCCGTCGCTTAGTCAGGTTACGCCAGTTGCAGAATTTTTGCTACTGAAAAAATGCCTGCGGGCTCTGCAACTGGAAATGATTCGGGTTTTATTTTTATGCAAGAAAAAAGCCCGGCGGGTGTACCGCAAGGCATTAGGCGATGTACTTTGATAACCCTTCGAGAAGCCGGGACACCTTTTGGTCGAGGTGGTCTATGAGTCCCTCTTCACCAGAAACCTCTCTGATTTCTTGAATTTCGTACTCGATAATGGTTTCGTGTGTCGTACCTTTGACACAGTATTTTCCAATGAAAGTTTTTCGATGAGTTTCGGTAACGTTAATATTAAGTTTTTTAGCAGCGTCTAACTTCGAATCTGCCCAAATGAAAACTTCGGGTAAGGTTACCAAATGGCCTTTTGAGGCTATTATCCTCTCTGACACAAGATAGGCGTTCATTGCTCTCTCCAAAAAAAGACGATATAAAGGTGCGATGTGATTACGACACTACACGAATGCTAATTTAAAAATAAAATTTTGTCAAATTTGACAGGGGATTATAATAGATTAGAATCAAAGTATGTTAGATGATAATGATATAGTAAAATTAATGGAGGTGTTGGCCACTAAGGAAGATATCAAAGAATTAAAGGAGGGTTTTGATGGTCTTCAAGAAATGGTACAGGCTTTAGTGGTATCTGTGGATAAACTTGTTAAAGCTGTGGCAGATTTGAGTCAAGAATACGCCATGGTTACTGCTAAAGTTGATAGGCATGACAAGTGGTTAAAGCAAATTGCGGAGAAAATAGGAATAAAATTGGAATATTAGCCCGATTTATATTAAGGACGCAAGGAAGCGTTCTTTTGTTCTTAAACCGTTGACTTATTATAAATAGTATAATAGTATTAACACATCAGAAATTTAATAGGAATTTGAAATTCGAAATTCGAAATTAAATCATTCAAAATTTATTCGAAATTCAAAATTCAAAATTCGAAATTCAAACTATCATGGCAGAAAAATTTGAGAGGTCCAAGCCTCACGTAAACATTGGTACCATTGGCCACGTTGACCATGGAAAAACCACCTTGTCAGCCGCAATTATGAAAGTTTCAGGATTACGCGGTTTTAAGCATACAGAAGCTGATGTAGATAAGATTGACGCATCTCCAGAAGAGAAGGCACGAGGAGTGACGATTTCTATTACCCACTTGGAAACAGAAACCCCGAAGAGGCACTATGCCTTAATTGATTGCCCGGGACACGCTGACTACATTAAAAACATGATTACCGGGGCCGCCCAAATGGACGGTGGAATTTTGCTGGTTTCAGCACCTGATGGACCTATGCCTCAAACTAAAGAACATATTTTACTCGCTCGCCAGGTTGGTTTGCCATCGTTGGTGGTATTTATGAATAAAGTAGATATGGTTGACGACCCTGAAATTTTAGATTTAGTAGAATCAGAAGTACGAGAATTATTGAAAAAGTACGGTTTCCCTGGGGATGAGACGCCTATTATACGAGGATCTGCCCTAAAAGCTTTGTCAGCAACCTCGGTTGACGACCCAGCTGCCAAACCAATTATAGAATTGCTTGACGCCTGTGATAACTACATTCCTGAACCCAAGAGAGAATTAGACAAGCCTTTTGCCATGGCCATTGAAGACGTGTTTTCTATTGAAGGCAGGGGAACAGTTGCCACCGGCAGAATTGAAAGAGGGGTCATAAAACAAAACGACGAAGTAGAGATTGTCGGTATCAGGCCAACTCAGAAAACGGTAGCGGTTTCTGTTGAAATGTTCCAAAAGAGCTTAGACCAAGGCCAAGCGGGAGACAACGTAGGTATCTTGCTGCGAGGTCTTAAAAAGGAAGACGTAGAACGAGGTCAGGTGTTAGCCAAACCCGGTTCAATTACCCCTCATACTGAATTTGAAAGCGAGGTGTATGTGTTGAGTAAAGATGAAGGCGGAAGACACACACCATTTTTCACTGGATACAAACCCCAGCTTTACATTAGAACATCAGATATTACCGGTGATGTAACGCTTCCAGCGGGGACCGAAATGGTCATGCCCGGAGACACTGCCAACTTAACGGTTAAATTAATTGTGCCGGTAGCCTTGGAAGAAAAATCAAAGTTTGCTATTCGAGAAGGGGGAAAAACCGTGGGAGCAGGTGTTGTAACAAAGATTATTAAATAACAGTAGCTGCAGAGCTTGTAAATCATACCATTGTCATGCCCGTTAAAAAACCTGTGAGCCGTAAAAAAACGATTGAGCCTGGAGTTGCAAAAATTAAAGAAGCAAAGCAATCAGAAACAGCAGGCATCCAAAAACTTAGGATAAAACTAAGGGCTTACGACCATAAAATTATTGATAATTCGGTGAGGCAGATTATTGATATTGCCAATCGCTACGGAGTGGAGGTAGTGGGACCTGTGCCTTTGCCCACCGAAGTTTTAAAGTATACGGTAAACAGGTCAACTTTCGTCCATAAAAATGCACGGGAGCAGTTTGAAATGAGAGTTCACAAGCGAATTATTGACATTTTGAGCCCAAATGAAGGGATTATTGAGGCGCTAAGGGATCTGAATTTGCCTTCGGGGGTTGATATTTCTATCAAAATTTAAGCTTCGCAAAGCGAAAACCCCGCCCTCTAGACGCCACGTACTTGCAAAAACGATATTATTAGTGTAGGGTGATAAATTCACTTGATATTAAAATTTAGATAGCAAAGAGGGCGGGGTCGTCCGCTATGCTCACGAGATACTACTCTTCAATATAAAATAAATATATATTAAGAGAAAAGTCCGTATTAAAACCTTTAAGAGAAAGTTTTAATGTACCGGGCTAGGGCCCGGTATTTAATTAGAAGAACTTCTAGAATAATGAAATTTATATTAGGTAAAAAATTGGAGATGTCTCAATTATTTGATGAAAAGGGGAATGTTGTTCCGGTGACTTTAATTGAAGCTGGGCCTTGCTATGTGTTACAGAAAAAGTCAAAAGAAAAGGAAGGATACGATTCAATACAAGTAGGATTTGGTAAATTGTTAAAAAAAAGCAAAATTAAGAAATCAATGAAGGGAAAAGAGTATCGTTACATACGAGAAGCCAGAGATGGTAATGAAGCTAATATCGGGGATGAGGTAAGGGTATCAATATTTAAAGAAGGTGATAGGGTTACCGTTGTTGGAATTTCTAAAGGAAAGGGGTTCCAGGGAGGAGTAAAAAAGCATGGATTTTCAGGAAGAAATGCTACTCACGGAGCCAAGCACGAGGCAAGAACCATCGGGTCGGTGGGGCAACGATTTCCCCAGCACGTTATTAAAGGAAGGAAGATGCCAGGCAGAATGGGGTACGACAGAACTACTGTAAAAAACTTAAAGATAGCAAAAATTGATACAGAGAATAATATTTTAGCGGTGAAAGGGGCGATACCGGGACACAGGGGAACATTGCTGGAGATTAGAGGGTAATTTTTAAATAAATGAAAGTCACTGTATACAACCAACAAGGAAAAGAGACAGGTCAGATGGTGCTGCCAAAAGAAATATTTGAGGTTCCTATGAACACTGATTTGGTGCACCAGGTGGTAATTTCACAGGCTGCAAATAAGCGCCAGGTTTCAGCTCACACAAAGATGCGCGGCGAAGTGAGGGGGGGAGGTAGAAAGCCTTGGAGGCAAAAGGGTACCGGACGAGCTAGGCACGGGTCAATCAGGTCACCATTGTGGAAAGGCGGCGGAGTTACCGGTGGGCCAAGGAATGATAAAAATTACCAAAAGGACGTTCCAACCAAAATGAGAAGAAAGGCTTTGTATATGGTTCTTTCGGAAAAAGCCAAGAATAATTTACTGGTGGTGTTAGACACCATGGAAATAGAAAAGCCAAAAACAAAGGCGATGGTAGTGACTATTAAGAATTTGCCCATCAAAGCCGATAGCAGGTTAGTAGTATCGAAAAATGCAGACAAAAAGGTGTTCCTAGCCGCAAGAAATATTGCAAAAACAGGAGTTTTGGAAGCGAGAAACTTAAATGTGAAAGATTTGTTGGATTACAAGTACGTGTTAATTTCAAAAGATGGAATAAAAGACATAGAAAAAACATTTGCAAAATAATATGGTAGCATTATTTGATTTTTTAAAAAGAAAAAAAGAAGTAGAAAAATCCAAAAAACCAGCCGTAAAAAAAGTTGAGAAGACTTCGGTTGCATCAGAATCACTAAAAACAAAAGAAAAAAATTCACAACCAGTTTACCCACAAGCTATCAAAAGAGCAGGAGATTTTTCTTACCGGGTTGTCCGAGAACCCCATATTTCTGAAAAAGCTACTAACTTATCAGAGGGTAATAAGTATACGTTTAGGGTATATGCAAATGCAAACAAACCGGAAATAAAAAAGTCAGTAGAAGGTATTTACGGAGTAGATGTGCTATCGGTTAACGTCATAAAAATCCCTAGGAAAAAGAGGAGATTGGGAAGAACCCAAGGTTTTAAAAAGGGGTTTTCAAAAGCTATCGTAACCATTAAAGAAGGTCAGAAGATTGAAATTTTGTAGAAACCATGAAAGTATATAAACCAACAACTCCATCGAGGCGCGGGATGACCGGGATTGATTTTTCGTTACTTTCAAAAAAGAGGGCCCAAAAATCGCTGGTAAAATATGTCAGAAGAAGTGTGGGCAGGTCAAGAGCTTCGGGAAGAATTACCGTGCGTCATAAGGGCGGGGGAGTAAAAAAGTTATACAGAATTATAGAATTTAGCCAGACAATAATGAACGAACCTGCTACAGTTATTGCTTTGGAGTATGATCCTAATAGGACTGCATTTATTGCTTTAATAGAATACTATCCTTCAGCAGGCTCAAAAAGGCAATATATAATAGCGCCACAAGGATTAAAAGTGGGCGATATGATTGGTTTTTCAGAAAAAACCGATTTAAATCCGGGGAATAGAATGAAATTAAAAAATATTCCGGTCGGGACTAATGTATATAATATTGAGTTATATCCTGGAAAAGGAGGAGTATTAGTGCGGTCAGCGGGGTCTTCGGCACAAGTATTAGCCCAGGAACAAGGTTTTACTAACTTAAAGATGCCTTCAACTGAAGTGAGAAAAGTGAGTGGCGAGTGCTTTGCCACTATAGGAATGGTTTCGAACCCAGAAAATAGATTTTACACCATAGGAAAAGCAGGAAAATCAAGGTTAAAGGGCAGAAGGCCGCACGTGAGAGGGTCTGCTATGAATCCCGTTGACCATCCGCATGGAGGGGGCGAGGGCAGGCAGCCCATTGGGTTAAAACACCCAAAAACTCCATGGGGGAAACCAGCATTGGGTGTAAAAACGAGGAACAAGAAAAAGTGGACAAATAAATATATTATTCAAAGAAGAAAAAAGAAGTAACATGTCAAGAAGTTTACGAAAAGGTCCCTATGTTGACCCAAGGTTAATGGAAAAGGTTTTAAGGGTAAGGAAGGATGAAAAGGTGATTATAAAGACTTGGGCGCGTCACTCTACGATATCCCCTGAAATGGTGGGGTTTACGTTTGGTGTCCACAACGGTAAAGAATTTGTACCGGTGTATATTGCCGAAGACATGGTGGGCCATAAGCTTGGAGAGTTTTCCCCGTCGACTAAGTTTTCAAGGCACGGAGGTAAAATACAACGAGGTCTTGATCAAAGAGCCGAGGAGACTCAAGCTCAAAAAACCGCCGTTGATACTAAACCTCCCGCTAATAAATAAAACGTATGGAAGTTAAAGTAGTATTAAGAAATGTAAGGATAGCGCCACGCAAATCAAGAGAAGTGGTTGACTTAATAAGGAATAAAACGGCATCCCAAGCTCGCGCGTTGCTTGAATTTGCAGTAAAACGATCGGCTGATCCCGTATTAAAGTTATTAAACAGTGCTGTGGCATCTGCTGTCCATGATTTCCAATTAGAAGAATCAAATCTTTACATTGCCAAGATTATGGTTGATGAGGGCCCTAAATTAAAGCGGTCTCATCCTATGTCTCGGGGCAGGGCGTACCCCATTTATAAAAGAACTTCCCATATAACCCTTGTCTTAAGCGACCGTGCCCAGAATCAACCCAAGGAGAAGGTACGTATTGAAACCACGGTAGAAAAAGAACCCCAGAAAGTAAAAAGTTCAAAAAAAATAACATCAAGGAAAAAAACAAAGTAATATGGCACATAAAGTACACCCAAAATCATTTAGAATAAAAGGCATGGAAGACTGGAATGTCAGAGGTTTTTATGGTAAAAAAATGCCTCAATACCTAGAAGAGGACTTTTTGATCAAAGATTTTTTAAAAAAAATATTGTCTGAAGCTTCTGTAGCTAATATAGAAATAGAGCACTCTGCCAATAAGTTAAATATTATTATTGAAACCGCCAGGCCGGGGTTGATTATCGGAAGAGGGGGAGAAGGGGTGGAGAGTTTAAAGAGAATGATACTCCAAAAAATGGATGACAAGAAATTTTCAACGGTAAGACCGACAATAGGTTTAACGCCAGTAGGAAGGCAAAAGAGAGAGATAAAAATAGATATTAAAGAAATTAAAAATCCGTGGATTTCTGCGATGTTGGTCTCTCAATGGGCCGCCCAGCAATTGGAAAAGAGAATTCCGTTTAGACAAGTGTTAAAGATGGGCTTAGAAAGGGTGATGCAAAACAAAGAAGCAAAAGGCGTGAGAATTGAGGTTGCAGGAAGGTTAAATGGCGTGGAAATTGCCAGAAAAGAATGGCTAAAGCAGGGTAGACTGCCGTTGCAGACAATCCGAGCGGATATTGACTATGCCCAATCTGAAGCTTACTGCACGTATGGAGTTATAGGAATTAAGGTTTGGATATATAAAGGGGAAAAATTTGAGTAATTTTCAACAGTTATGAGTTTATTAATGCCGAAAAAAGTAAAACACCGCAAATGGCACAAAGGCAGAACCAAAGGCGTGGAAACACGTGCCACCGAGTTGAATTTCGGTAGTTTTGGTTTGAAGTCATTGGGTACCAAATGGATAACTGCTCGGCAACTCGAAGCAGCACGAAGACATATCATACGTTACATGAAAAAAGGAGGGAAATTATGGGTTAGGATTTTTCCTGATAAACCCGTAACTTCTAAGGGGGAAGAAGTCCCCTTGGGAGGAGGAAAAGGCGGCGTGGACCATTATGTATACCCCATAAAGCCAGGGAGAATTATTTTTGAAATAGATGGATTGAAAGAAGAGGTAGCAAGAGAGGCTTTTAAGGGAGCGTCAATCAAGTTACCCGTCAAGACAAAGTTTATTAAGAGGGATATGTAATAACTACTATGAAACCTATTGAAATTCGCAAAAGAGATAAAAAAGACTTGGAAAAATCAGTCGCAGAATTGCAGAAAAAGCTAAGTGATTTGAGGTTTAAATTTTCCGCCAACCAGCTCAAGAATGTAAAAGAGATCCATAATACCAAAAAAGACATTGCAAGGATATTAACCGTGCTAAAAGAGTTAGCAATAAAAAAGTAAAAAATTAATAAACGTTCATGCCAAAAAAGAAATTAACAGGAATTGTGGTTTCAGATAAGATGCAAAAAACGGTGGTCGTCAAGGTAGAAAGAGTGAAAGAGCATCCAAAGTACAAAAGGAGATATAAAATCCACAAAAAATATAAAGCCCATGACCCGAATTCTGAGTATCATGTGGGAGATAACGTGGTTATTGAAGAGACAAATCCCATAAGCAGGGATAAGCGCTTTGTGGTAGTTAAAAAAATTTAAGCGAATAGAATGAGCTTAAACCCCGCCCTCTATGCTAAATGAATTATATCAAAAGCTTAGAGGGCGGGGGGATAATCGTTATTCACTACGTTCATAAATTATCATGATTCAACCAAGGTCAATGTTAAAAGTTGCAGATAATTCGGGGGCTAAAATAGTCCAGTGTGTTAATATCCCCGGGGGAACACGCAAGCGCTATGCAATGATAGGGGACGTGATTGTGGGAACCGTTAAGAAAGCTGAACCAAGAAAATTGGTCAAAAAGCACGAAGTAGTAAAAGCGGTCATCATTAGACAGAAAAAAGAATTAAGAAGGCAGGATGGTTCGTATATACGGTTTGATGATAATGCGGTGGTGATTTTGGGAGACGGTAAGTTACCCAAGGGCGGAAGGGTATTCGGGCCTGCCGCGAAAGAGGTAAAAGATAAAGGTTTTGATAAGATAGCCATGATGGCCACAGAACTGTTATAAATTATTCCACCATGAAAATAAAAAAAGGTGACACGGTATTAATTATTGCAGGAAAAGACAGGGGTAGGACTGCAAAGATAATAAAATCTCTGGTGAAAGAGAGAAGAGTTTTAGTTGAGGGAATTAACTTAAAGAAAAAGCATATTAAACCAAAAAGAGAAGGGGAAAAGGGACAAACGATTTCATCACCAGCCCCCCTGGATATTTCTAATGTAAAATTTCTTTGCCCGAAATGTGGAAAACCTACAAGGCTCAGTTACCGGGTTGAAAAAGAAAAAAAATACCGGGTGTGTAAGAAATGTAAATCACAAGTATAACCACCATGGAAAAATTACAAAAAAAATATAAAGAAAAAGTAATTCCAGCGATGATGGGAAAGTTTGGTTATAAAAATCCCATGGCAGTCCCCAAAATAACGAAGGTTACCTTGAACAGCTCTTTTGGAAAACAGGTCGTGAACAAGACTTCTGGAGAGCGGGAAAAAGTGCAAAACACCGTGGTCAACGATTTGGCCCTTATTGCCGGCCAAAAACCAACGTTGGTCAAATCAAAGAAATCAATTGCCGGGTTTAGCTTAAGAGAGGGACTGCATATTGCGGCCATGGTAACGTTGAGAAAAGGCAAAATGTGGGATTTTTTGGAAAGGTTTATTTACCTGTCTTTGCCAAGGTCCAGAGATTTCAAGGGTCTTGAAGTTACATCAATAGATAAAAGAGGAAACATAAGCGTGGGATTTCGCGAGCACATTTCTTTCCCTGAAATTTTTGTTGAAAAAGAAAAAACCATTTTTGGATTAGAAGTTACCGTTTCTACCAATGCAAAGACCCATGACGAGGGATTGGAATTATTCCGGTTGATAGGGTTTCCCATAAAAGAAAAATAATAACAAGTATTAATTGATATGGCTAAAACATCACAAGAAGCAAAAGCAAAAATGAAACCAAAGTTTTCCAGCCGACTGCAGAGACGTTGTTTTAAGTGCGGAAGAAGGAGGGGGTTTATGAGAGCATTTGGACTTTGCAGGATATGCTTTCGGGAATTAGCTAATAAAGGCGAGATACCAGGTGTTACAAAATCATCTTGGTAAAAAAAAATCACAAAACTTCAAGCTTAAAGATTGAAACTTAAAACCTACCAACGACGTAAAAGTTTCAAGTTTCAAGATTAAAGTTTCAAGAAGAAATGACCGATCCAATTACCGACATGTTAAATCAAATAAGGAACGCAGAAGCCGTTGCAAAAACGGAAGTTTTGTTGCCTTTTTCAAAGTTAAAAAATCAAATTGGATTAATTTTGGCGCAGGAAGGATTTGTCCAAGAGGTTAAAAAAGTTGCCAAAGATAAAAATAAGGTAATGAAGATTGTATTAAAGTATGATAATGGCATTCCGGCAATTGAAGGGGCAAAGCGTGTGTCAAAACCGGGCCAACGAATTTACGTAAAAAATACCGAAATAAAAAAAGTAAGAGGAGGATTTGGTATTTCCATTATTTCAACGCCAAAAGGATTGATGACTAATAATCAGGCACGAAAGGCAAAGTTAGGAGGCGAGGTGATGCTGGAAATTTGGTAAGAGCGTCGCTTCGGATGTTCTGACAAAAGAGCACGGTGTCGTCTAAATTAATATGCTGCTGCATAAATTTAGCCGCACCTCACTCTCGGCGCGCACAATGGCGCGCCTCCGAGAGTCTCTTTTGTCAGGACATCCTTGCTCCTTGATTAGTTACCAGTTCTGCCTACCGCTTCGCTAATTCACTTCGTGAGTAGGCAACTGGAAAGGAAGGCGGATCGATGTAAAAAAAAGAGCGCCGAGGTTTTCAGCGCCGATCGATGAATTAGTTTTTCCGGTATAAGAAAAATTGAAACAATATTACAGCTCCTAGTATTGATCCAGGGAATTGAGAAGCAATGAGAAAGATATCTTCCTTCTCATAGCCATATATTCCCCAAAGAGTGAATGAAATAGAGCTGCAAGCGATTAGAGTTAGCGAAACTCCCTTACAATTTTTAGACTTAAAATTCTTCAATATTTGTATAGGGAAGCCGAGGAAAATTATTGCCAAGGAACTTATCATAGCCAGTAATCCAAGTGTCATTTGTGACTCCTTAAAGAAGATTGACCAGGGACTAGAAATATACTATAATAACAAATTCGTAAAGTCAAATAATCATGAGTAGAATCGGTAAAAAATTAATTGAAATTCCCGCAACGGTGAAAGTGGCTGTGGACGGCGAAACGGTTAAAGTTTCAGGCCCGAAAGGGGAATTGTCACAAAGCATTCACCGAGACATCAAAGTTGAAAACAAAGATGGCAAGGTTTTTGTGGTGCCTGCAAAAGAAGAGGTGTCTAAAAAAGCCAAGGCAATGTGGGGTCTTTACCGGGCGCTAATTTCTAATATGGTCCAGGGGGTAGAAAAAGGTTTTGAGAAAAAACTGGAAATTGAGGGAGTGGGTTTTAAGGCGGCTTTGCAGGGAGATGAACTTGTTTTGAATGTGGGATTTGTAAATCCGGTAAAAATAAAAAAACCCGCAGGAATTAATTTTTTAGTTGAAAAAAACGTGATTACCGTATCGGGAATTAATAAAGAAGTAGTGGGACAGATTGCAGCTATCATCAGAAAGAGCAAAAAAGCAGAACCATATAAAGGTAAGGGAATTAAATACCAAGGCGAGAAGATTAGAAGGAAAGAAGGTAAAAAGGTAGTGGCTACGAAAAAGTAGAATTTGCTAAAGTAAATTATATAATTGGTCGCTCGGTCGGAATAATAAATTGTGATTTCTTACTCCCCCCCGCTCTGCCAATTATAGTGCAACAAAGAAATAGCATGTTAAAGAAGCAGTTAAAAAGACAACGAATTCATAAGAAAATACGGGCTAGGATTTTTGGTACAAAGTTAAGGCCTCGCCTGTCGGTTTTTAGGTCAAGCCAGCATGTGTATGCGCAACTTATTGACGACGAAAATGGCAGGGTATTAGCTCAAGCCAACGATGTCAAAATAAAAGCCAAAAGAAATAAATCCAGCCATGCTATGGAAGTGGGAAAATTAATTGCTAAAGTCGCGCTTGAAAAAAAGATTGAAAAGGTAGTGTTTGATAGAGCAGGCAATGTTTTTCATGGCAGGATAAAAGCGGTGGCTGACGGTGCCCGTGAAGGAGGGCTAAAGTTCTAACTAGCGTTTAGGATATAGCGTATAGCGTTTAGTCAGTGACTACAACCTACACCCTAAATCCTACACCCAAAATCCCAATCATTATGGCAGAAGAAGTAAAAAAACAAGAGGTACAACCTAATGACAACGCTAGAAATAGTGATGGTTTTAGGCCAATCAGAAAATTTGGTTTTGGACGAGGAAGGGCAGTCAAAGATGAGTATGAAACGAAGCTTTTAGACTTAGCGAGAGTTACGAGGGTTACCGGTGGTGGCAAAAGACTGAGATTTCGCGCCGTGGTTATTGCGGGGGATAAAAAAAGTAAGATCGGCATTGGTATAGATAAGGGAAAGGATGTCTCTCAAGCCATAGAAAAAGCGACAGCCAGGGCAAAAAAGAATATGATTAATGTAGTCATTGTTGACGGAACCATTCCCCACCAGGTGGAGGCGAAAGTGGGACCTGCGATGATTATGTTAAAACCCCAGAAAAAGGGCAGGGGATTGGTTGCAGGAGGAGCTGTAAGAACCATTTGCGACTTGGCTGGCATCAAAAATATTTCTTCAAAAATTCTTTCTGGCTCAAAAAATAAATTGAATAATGCGCGGGCAACGATGGAAGCACTAAGAAAGTTAAAACGGACGTAGTGAGCTTAAACCCCGCCCTCTATGCTAAATGAATTATATCAAAAGCTTAGAGGGCGGGGTGATAATCGTTATTCACTACGTTCATAAATTATCATGCAAATACACCAGTTAAAACCAAACCATATCTCAAGGGCACGGAAAATAGTTGGCAGAGGGGGCAAAAAGGGCACCTACTCTGGAAGAGGGATTAAGGGCCAGGCCGCCAGATCAGGCAGAAAAATGGTGCCGATTATAAGAGAATTAATTAAAAGGTATCCTAAGCTAAAGGGATACAGGACGTTTGTATTAGAAGACCATTCCGTGGTGGTAAATATTGGAGTGCTAGATAAGCATTGCAGCGATGGCGATATAGTTACTCCTGCATACTTAGTTAAAAAGGGGATTATCCGCCAGGTAAAAAACAAAATCCCTAAGGTTAAAATACTGGGCAATGGTACCATAAGTAAAAAAATCATCATAGAAAATTGCAACATCTCAAAGGCCGCCAAAGGGGCTGTTGAAAAAGCAGGAGGCACGGTAAAATAATTTTAAATTTACAATTTGAATTTTGAAATCAATTTAAAATATCTAAATTTGGAATAATTAAATCCGTCAAAAGTTTTCTTTGTAAAACTTTTGACACTTGCTTATTAAAAATTTAAAATTTCAAATTAAAAATTCGCCTATGTGGTACGATAAAATAGTATTCCTTTTTAAAAATAAAGATCTTAGAAAAAAGTTTGTTTTTGTGTTGTTTCTTTTTGTCGTTTTCAGGGTAGCAGCCAACATCCCCATTCCCGGAATCGGATCAGAGAACTTAAGGAAGTTTTTTGCCCAAAATCAAGTTTTTGGCCTTTTAAACATATTTTCTGGTGGAGCACTCAGTAATTTTTCTATTGTTTTGCTCGGCCTTGGACCTTATATTACCGCCACCATTATCTTGCAGTTGTTGACTATGATATTTCCTGCTTTAGAGAGAATGTATAAAGAAGAAGGTGAAGCCGGACGCCACAAGTTCAACCAATACGGAAGACTATTAACCATTCCTTTGGCCGCTTTTGAAGGGTATGGAATGCTCACCCTGTTCACCCGCCAAGGAGTTATTGGGGGGATTACCCCCATGATTCTTTTAAGTTCAATTATCACTATCGTGGCCGGCGCTATGTTTTTAATGTGGATTGGAGAAATTATTACCGAGCAGGGCATCGGCAACGGGATTTCACTTTTAATTTTTGCGGGTATTGTGGCCCGGTTGCCGGTTAGTATATTTCAAACCTTTGTGAGTTGGGATCCGTCGCAAATACCTTCCTATTTATTATTTTTTGCCTTATCACTCGTTATTATTGCCGGAGTGGTTTTGATTACCGAGGCAAGGAGGAACATCCCGGTGTCCTATGCAAAAAGGGTAAGGGGGAATAAAATGTACGGCGGAGTTTCAACCTATCTGCCCTTAAATGTGAATCCCGCAGGAGTTATTCCTATTATTTTTGCCCTTTCCATACTGTTATTTCCCGGAATGATTGCTGGATTTTTGAGCACGGTGCCCGGATTTATCGGTACGTGGGCTGCCAATGTGGCTGCCTTCTTTAACAATGCGTGGGTCCATGGCGTGCTCTATTTTGTCCTTGTGGTAGTATTCACTTACTTTTATACCGCCGTTACCTTTGATCCAAAGACCATTGCAGAAAATTTGCAAAAAATGGGAGGATTTATTCCCGGAGTGAGACCAGGAAGATCAACCTCTGACTATTTAAAACATATTTTGAACAGGGTACTGTTTACCGGAGCCGTTTCACTAGCGCTCATTGCGGTTTTGCCGAGTGTGGTAGGAGGAATCACCGGCGTGACCGGTTTTACTTTTTTGATTGGAGGAACGTCACTGTTAATCGTGGTGAGCGTAGTGTTAGATACGATGCGCCAAATCAACGCACAATTAGAGATGAGAGAGTACGACACGTTTTGATCGCTTCGTCACTTATTTAAAAAGTACCGATAATAAAAATCCAGGTCGGGAATTTCCGCTTACGCGGATAATTCTCGCAACCCCACCAGCCGGATTTTTTTATCTACGCTCTCGGTTTGCTGCTTTGCTTCAAAAAGACCATGCCAGCAAACCTGCGAGAGTTACTTTTTAAATAAGTATCTCGCTTTTTGGATTTCAAAGCCAGTTGCAGGATTTTTCTTTGGAAAAATCACCTGCGGGCTCTGCAACTGGAAAGGAAGACGGATTTATATAAAAAAAAGCCCGAGATTCTATTCTCGGGCTTTTGCGTATTAGGACTTGGGCGTTACCGCCATCATTGTCGGTTTGTCTGAGGGGGAGAATTTCATATTTTCCGGACAGAAAATCAGGAATCCTTTCCCAACGGGATCAACCAGGATGGCTCTCTTGCCCTCATTTTTTATGCAGTGATTTTGGACAACAACATGAAAATCACTGCAGCCCTCATTGGATTTGCCCTTCTTTTTTACCAGTTTGATGGTAATCATTTTATCTTTGTAAAGAACGCGTACTGGTGCCAAGAGATACCTCCTTTTTAGGATATCACTGTTACTCATTAGGCTGGGATGAAGAACACAAGTTTGATATTACATCTTTTACTTATAATGTCAATATGTATTAAATGTTATACTTTTGATACAATGAATCCATGAGTAAGCAAGTCATTATTTTATTCGGGCCGCCGGGAGCAGGAAAGGGAACGCAATCAGAACTCCTCTCTGAGAAATTGGGGCTGTTTTCTCTTGAAAGCAGTAAAGTGATAGAAAGGGAATTCAAGAAAGCCGAAAAGCTGCCGAAAGATTCTCCTGGACGGTTTTTTGAATGCTTTGGTGAAAAGTTTGACATATCTGTCGAACTGGAAAATTGGAAAAACGGAATCCTAACCAGCCCCCCTTTTGCAACCTATTTAATTTCTCGGGAAATTAAGCGGGTTTTTGACGAGGGAGAGAGTCTTATGATGTCTGGGTCTCCGCGTACGGTGTATGAAGCAGAAAAAGAAATGCCGTTATTGGTAGAACTTTACAGCAAAGAAAATATCAACATTATTCTCATTGAAATATCTCCAGAAACCACGGCTTTCAGGAATTCAAACCGAAAAATCTGCGAACTTATGCGCCATTCTATTTTACATAATAAAGAAACTGAAAAACTGACGATGTGTCCGTTGGATGGTTCAAAGTTAGTAAAGCGGGAAGGATTGGACGATCCCGAAACTATTAAAATCCGTCTCATACAATACAAAGAAAGAACCTTGCCTTTGTTCGAATATTTTAAAAATAATAGTTTTAATATTGAAAAGGTGAACGGCGAAAAAAGCGTGGCAGAAGTCCATGAAAATATCTTGAAAATTTTGAAGGTATGAGTTTAGTTAAAACAAAAAGAGAAATTGCTATTATTAGGGAGGGCGGTGAAATTCTAGCGACGGTGCTCAAGGAAATTACCGTTATGGTAAAACCTGGAATTACCACTTTGGAATTAGACAGGGCCGCAGAGGCCCTTATTTTAAAGCATGGTGCGAAACCGGCATTTAAAGGATATGAAAAGTTCCCTTATTCTTTATGCGCTTCGGTAAACAATGTCATCGTCCACGGTTTTCCCTCAAAGTACGCCCTAAAAGAGGGGGACCTCGTGGGCTTAGATTTAGGGGTTTTGTATAAAGGCTATAATACCGACATGGCGGTAACCGTAGCAGTAGGGAATGTTTCTTTTGAAGCAAAGAGATTATTAAAAGTAACCGAAAAGGCGCTAAGATTAGGAATTAAAAAAACAAAAGCAGGGGTAACCACGGGAGATATTGGGAACACCATTCAACGATACGTTGAAGACCAGGGATATGGGGTGGTGCGCGACTTGTGCGGCCATGGTATTGGTAAAAAAATTCATGAAGACCCGCAGGTGCCAAACTACGGGCAGAGGCACAAAGGCACCGAATTAAAAGAGGGAATGGTGATTTGCATAGAACCCATGGTAACTGTGGGCAGCTATTTGCTAAAAAAAGCAGACGATGGCTATGGGTTTGCTACCAAAGACGGCTCGTTGGCAGCCCATTTTGAGCATACCGTGGAGATTACCAAGGATGGGGCACGAGTATTAACACAGATATAGTTATATGTTATAATTAACGTATAACAGTTCTTTCGGTACTTTTACTCTTTCATACCTCGGTGGCACGAAAGAGTAAAAAGTTGGAGGGTTAATCATGGTCAGGTTTCACAAAGACCCATACGGGATGGCCATCCTGAGTACTTTCGTACTCGGCGTGGGAATTTATCTGATATCATTGATGCCGACTCCGTATGCCCATGTCGGGTTTGGTATACTGTACTTTTGCTTTCTGGGGTATATGTTTCTAGCCCTTTACCAAGTTTTTCTCTTCCATAAAAAAGAGAAAAGGAAGGCTGAAGAAAGGAAAGCAAAAGTGTCGAGCTAAAAGTTGAGCCCTGGGCGAATTGTCGCCTTGGGGCTTTTTTGTTTGCAAAAATTATATTAAAATACAAACATGAAAGCATTAATCGTTGCAAATTGGAAAGAAAATCCTGTGACTCAAAAAGAAGCGGTGGAGCTTTTTAATACCGTAGAAGAAGGAGTGGGGAAAGTTACAAATGTAGAGGTGGTAATATGCCCGCCGTTTGTGTATTTGCCGTTGCTTTCTGGATTAACTCTCGGGGCTCAAAACGTATCGTATGAAGAAAAAGGCGCCTTTACTGGGGAAGTTTCTCCTTTAATGTTAAAAGATTTAAAGGTAACGTATGTAATTGTTGGTCATTCAGAAGCTAGAAGAAATTTGCATGAAACCGATGAAACCGTAAACAAAAAAGTGAGAGAATGTTTAGGTATATCGCTTAAACCAATTCTTTGTGTTGGGGAAAATATGGGAGAAAACAAAAAAGAGGTACTTGAAAAACAAATTACCGAAGGATTAAAAAATGTGCCAGAAGAACAACTAAAAAATGTGGTTATTGCTTATGAGCCGATTTGGGCGATAGGCACTGGCCGTAATTGTTCTATTGAAGAGACCCAGGAATCAGTGTTGATGATAAAAAAAATAATCTTAAAATTATATGACAAGAAAATCAAAAATGCGGTGACGATTCTTTATGGAGGAAGTGTCACGAGTAAGAATTCGGAGGAGTACATAAAAGACGGGGGAGTCAATGGTTTGCTGGTGGGAGGAAGCTCTCTGAATGCAGAGGATTTTGTTAAAATAGTTACTTTGGCAAAAAATATTGACAAAGTGCTTAGATTAAGTATTATTTAACCAGGTGTGGCTTTTCGGCTCTTTTCATAGTGCGTAGGGGGATTGAGTCAAATGACCAGGAGTTCAGAGCAAGGTGGAGATAACAAAAGTTTTCCTGAAGGTTACTCTATAAATCTTTTATGGGATGCATTAGAAAAGGAATTCAAAAGTGTGTGGCTTAATAAGGATTCTCGAAACAAATTTTCTAAAAACATTAAGATTCTCACTGAAGCGAAGGGTATAACCCAGCAAGAACTGGCAAAAAGAGTGGGTGTTAAGCACTCTTCAATAAGTCGGCTACTCTCTGGCAAACAGAAGACAAGCCTTCGTGTGCTCGTCCTTATCGCGCGAACTTTGGGAGTAGATGAGAGAACTCTATTGAGAATGGATTTGCCCAAGGCTCTTGAAAAAACAATTAGTGAGTTTGAGCTTACCTTATAAGACCCGTCCTAGTTTTACGGGTTTTTTTATTTACATTTGACAAATTTTTTTACGATAGTACACTCAAGTAATATGCAAGAAGATACATCGAAAGATATAAAGAACGGACATTTTTTCAGTCCCAGTAAAGGAAATTTAGAATTTAAAGAAGTTATAAAAGAAATTTTTAATTATATTCAGGAGCAACCCGAATTTTTTTATGATATTGTGGTAGGGTGTGATTCGCCTTCTTCTGATAAGCCCTTCTTTCCTATTGCTATTGTGGTGCTACGCACCGGAGCTGGCGGCAGATTTTTTCTCAAAAAAATGCACTATCCTGATGCGTACTTAAAAAGATTTATGCATATTAACTGGAAAAACCGGATTTTACAGGAAGTTTACTTATCGTGTGAGCTGGCCTTGTCGTTGAGAGAAACCCTTGAAAAAGAGTTTGGTCCCGGTCGCAAAGCGACCGAGGATCCTCGATTTCCGAAAAATATTTCAAATGAGAATCGGGACAAGGCAACCCCAAATTTTAATTATCAATTTCAGTACATTCACGCCGATGTGGGTGAACAAGGAAAAACAAAAGAGATGGTTAAGGAGGTTACGGGCCTGATTCGCGCCAATGGATTTGAACCAAGAATTAAGCCAATGAGTTTCGCCGCCTCGGTGGTGGCGGATCGATATACGTAGATCGCCCGAGCAAGCAGGACCTTAACAACTAGCAGGGAGGAAATCTTGTGGTAACGATACTTTGGATAATAGCTAGTTTAATACTGTATTTTCTTTTGTGCGTATTTATAGGTACTTGTATTGCAACCGGTAGTGGCGAAACATCAGAACCAATCGTAGACGTAGACTAAGAGCCTGCTCCCCGTGTCTCCGAGATACATTTTAAACAAAAATTATCTCGGATTTTTCTTTTGTAAAAAACATTTTTTGTAGTATAATTATCGTACTATGAATTCGTCTGAATTACGTCAGAAGTTTTTGGGTTTTTTTGAGAAACATGGGCACAAAATAGTGCCTTCTTCTTCGCTTTTACCGAGCGACCCTTCGGTGTTATTTACCACAGCTGGAATGCAGCAATTTAAGCCTTACTATTTGGGAGAAACATCTCCTTGGGGGCCAAATGTAGCTTCGTGTCAAAAGTGCATTAGAACATCTGACATTGAAGAGGTGGGCGATGAACGACATTTAACTTTTTTTGAAATGCTTGGGAATTTTTCTTTTGGAGGCTATTGGAAAAAAGAAGCTATTCAATATGCCTATGACTTTGTGGTCGGAGAATTGGGTTTAGCAATAGACTATGTTACCGTTTTTAAAGGTGAAGAAGGAGTTCCAGAAGACAAAGAGTCTGAAAAAATTTGGAAAAGCATTGATAAAAATATTGTAGTTAAAAAGTTTGGGCGTGAGGATAATTTTTGGGGGCCAACGGGAGATGAAGGGCCATGTGGACCGACGACCGAAATATATGTCAATGGAGTTGAAATTTGGAACATTGTTTTTAATGAATTTTATCAAGAAAAAGATAAAACCTTAAAACCTTTAGAGGTAAAAGGTGTAGATACAGGAATGGGATTAGAAAGATTAGCGATGGTGGTGCAGAAAGTTCCAACCGTTTTTGAAACGGATTTATTTCAATTAATTATCAAGTTAATTCCAGAAGAATTTGGTGAAAAAAAGAAACGAATTATTGCCGATCATTGCCACGCTATGGCTTTTTTAATTTCTGATGGAATTTTGCCATCAAATAAAAATCAAGGCCATATTTTACGAAGGTTGATGCGCAGGATAATAACTTATTTCTATATTGTTAAGACTGACTTTAAGGTGATACACGATATATTTACAAAGATAGTTGAGATATATGGTCCAACATACCCTGAATTAAATGCTAAACTTATAACCCAAGAATTTAATAGGGAGGAAGAAATATTTGCGAAAGCATTCATACTTGCATCAAAATGGCTCAAAAAATTTGAAGATTACCCAAGAGACGGAAAAACTATTACTGGCGAAGAAATATTTTTTGGTTCATCGACGTTTGGTATACCTCTCGAATTTATTGCTGAATTTGCTAAAGAAAAAAATATTCAGATTGATATGAAGGGATTCGAGACATTTGAAACTGAAATGCGAAAGCACCAGGATTTATCAAGAACTGCTTCGGCGGGTATGTTTAAGGGGGGATTGGCTGATCACGACCCTAAAACGATAAAACTTCATACGGCTCACCATCTGCTTTTGGCTGCTCTTCAAGAGTTATTCGGCAAGTCGGTAAAACAAAAGGGTAGTAATATCAACCAAGAACGTCTGCGTATTGATTTTTCGTTTGACAGAAAATTGACTGGTGAAGAAAAGAAAAAAATTGAAGATATGGTAAATGAGAAAATTAAGCAAGGTTTGAATGTCGTAAAACGCGAAATGCCGCTTGACGAAGCGCAAAAAATTGGTGCTGAAATGGAATTTGGTGTAAAATACGGTAATACGGTCTCCGTGTACTTTATTGAGGATAAAAAGGGAAATGTGTTTAGCAAAGAATTCTGCGGGGGGCCTCATATTACAAATACCGGCGAATTAGGGAAGTTTAACATTATAAAAGAAGAAAGCGTTTCTGCGGGAGTACGAAGAATTAAAGCAATACTGAAATAATATTTTTAAAAAATGGCTAAAAAAATTTACGATATCAGGCCCCCAAAAGTGGACGAGGCCACTCAAGAAACTGTGGTGCCTTTGAATATTAAAGAAAAGAAAAAAAAGACCGTTAAAAGTGAACCAACAATTAAGACTAATAAAAAAGTTTCTAGCACCAAGAAGAAATCTTTCTTGCAGTGGTCTTTAATCGGAGGAGGGGTCATTATTCTAGTGCTTGCGTTGTATTTTTACCGTACGCTACCAAAAGCAGACGTGCAGATTTGGCCTAAAGTGAGCACGATAACCCTTTCAGAAAAAATTACCGCCGATACGTCAAAAAGCATATTAGACATAACGGGGAAAATTATTCCTGCCAAATATGTGGAGCAAGAGCAAAGTATCACTCAAGAATTTTTAGCGACCGGGACAGCCTCAGATGATGGCAAGAGCCAGGGCACTATTACCGTGCATAGTAAGATAAATTCCCCATTTACCCTGATAAAAGGCACCCATTTTTTATCTGATTCTGGCAAGTACTTTGTAACCCTTAAAAAAATTATTATTCCGGCTGCGCAAAAAAATGTGCCAGGGTCGGTTGATGTAGGAATTCAGGCTGAGGAGTCAGGGGCTGACTATAATATAGGACCCTCCAAGTTTTCTGTGCCAAAACTTTATGGTACATCGTATTACTACAGTATTTATGCTGATTCAAGCAGTGCCATGACGGGAGGACATACCGGAAGCGTGAAAAAGGTAACCAGCGATGATCTTCAAAAAGCAAAAGATGCGGTAGCAAAAAGTGTGTTGGCGCAAGCACAAGATTCTTTGAAAGGCAAACTTTCCCCAGACGACGTGTTGCTTGATGGCGCCATGATAACGAGTGTCGTTGATGTAAGTAGTAATGTGAAATCAGATACCATTACTGACAAGTTTAATGAGCAGGGAAAAGTTAAAATTTCTGCATTGGTGTTTAAGAAAAAGGATTTAGAAACACTTCTTAAAAATGATATGGTGTCTGAATTAAAAAACGATACTAGCTTTATTGAAAAAAGTCTGCACAGCAGTTATACCGTAGACTCTGTTGATATAAAGGGTGGAAAAGTAATGCTTACCGCCCAATCGTCAATTGATACTTATGAAAGCATCAACTCTGATGATTTAGTTGACTTATTCCACATGAAGTCATCTGACCAAATACAGCAAATTGTTGAGCAAATGTACAACGATAAGATTTCTAGGGTGAAAGTTACCTTTTGGCCGTTCTGGGTCAAATCCGCGCCGAATAATAGAAATAGGATTAACATTGAGGTAAATCTTGAGTGAGGGCTTGAGTCTTCCTCCGACTCAATACGGTTATTATTTTAAATAAAAGCATTTTTACAAGGGTAAAGACTTGACCTTTGTAGTTATATTTGTTACCATCTAAGGTACGTGAATGGAATCAAACGAACCTAAAAATAGCGACCAAAACTCTAGCCCATTGCCTCCTTCTGGGGCAAGTAATGCTATGGGGTTAGGAAGTAACGGTTATTCCAAAGAAAGCGATAAATCGCCCTCTTTGCCAAAAGTAATAAAGAAGGAGGGGAGGGTAATAGAGGCTTTACCAAACGCCTTTTTTAAAGTAGTATTGGACGATGGCAAAGAAGTCAGGGGATTTCTATCTGGGAAGATGAAGCTTAATAGAATCAAGATTTTACCCGGGGACAAGGTAACAATAGAAATGACTCCGTACGATTTAAATAAAGGCAGGATTGTGTATAGGTTAAAGTAGTGTCTTAGGATATAGCGTGTAGCGTTTAGTCAATGACTATACCCTACGCCCTAAATCCTAAATCATAAGATGAAAGTCAGGCCATCAGTGAAAAAAATTTGTAACGACTGCAAGATTGTGAAGAGAAAAAATGTAATTTTTGTTATATGTAAAAAAAATCCTAAACACAAACAACGACAAGGATAAATCATAAACCTTAAATCTTAAAACCTAAAGCTTGAAACTTAAAACCTACCAACGACGTAAAAGTTTCAAGTTTGAAGATTAAAGTTTCAAGAAAAATGCCAAGAATCGCAGGGGTGAGTATCCCCGACAATAAGAGAGTCCAAATAGCCATCACCTATATTTACGGAATAGGAAACTCTTTGAGTAAGAAAATTTTAGAGAAAACTCAAATTGATCCTAATAAAAAAGCTAAAGATTTGACCCAAAAAGAGGTGAATGATTTAAGGGAGTATATTGAAAAAAGCCATAAAATTGAGGGAGACTTGAGGCGAGAGGTCATGGTCAATATAAAAAGATTAAAAGATATTGGTACCTGGCGGGGCCAGCGGCATTCTAAAAAATTACCGGTACGAGGACAAAGGACAAAAACAAATACGAGAACGGTGCGGGGAAATGTCAGAAAAACTATGGGATCTGGAAGAAAGCCTCCAGCAGCGCCAACGTAATGCGTAGGGTTTAGGATTTAGGGCGTAGGGTATAGTCAATGACTAAACCCTAACACCATATGCTAAACGCTCACCAATGTGGGTAAAAAACACGTTATAGAAACAAGCAAGGAAGACAGCATAAAAGAGAAAGAACAGGTTGACCAAAATGTAAAAAAAGAAGTTAAGGTAAAGTCAGCCGACAGAGTTTCAGAAGGAAGAATTTATGTGTCCTCTTCTTATAATAACACCATTATCACCCTTACTAATTCTAAGGGGCAGGTTTTGGTGTCAAAGTCAGCAGGGGCAGTAGGTTTTAAGGGAGCTAAAAAGGCAACTTCTTTCGCCGCCTCAAGGGT
>Ga0209515_10000323_pt1 | contig 90265 bp, 93 predicted proteins | sample Subgroupgradi54m_FD_187454 | JGI IMG/M metagenome (GOLD analysis project Ga0209515, IMG submission 187454) | Subsurface groundwater microbial communities from S. Glens Falls, New York, USA - GMW60B uncontaminated upgradient, 5.4 m (SPAdes)... ...
GTCCCCTTAAATGTTTAAAGTATGAAACCCCAAGCGAAGCCTTTAAAAGAGAGTTAAAATCAATTACTAATTAGCAGGGTGGTCGGATTCAGATTAGAATTCGCCATTAAGGTATAATTAGCCCATGATCAAAATCATCATCAACTCCGACCAGCAAACCTTTCCAAGGGGGTAATGGACCTATTAGATAGATTCAAGAACCCCCGCACAGACGGGGGATTTTTTTATGTATCACCTAAAAATCAAAAATCTAGTCAAACACTACAACCAACCTCTTCTCGAGGGGATTAATTTGTCACACTCAGGCAAGGGGATTATCGCTTTGATTGGGGACAACGGTTCCGGTAAATCAACGCTTTTGAAGATTATCACCGGGCTGGAACAGCAAGACTCGGGTGAGATCATCTGGGATATTGCCCCCACCATCGGTTACTTGACCCAGGAGATCACCGACTACGAGACCCTCTCCGGCGGCCAGAAAAAACTGGCCAAACTCGCCGAACTGCTCTACAGCAATCAATTTGACGTCATTCTTCTCGACGAACCTGACAACCACCTTGATCTTGATAACAAAATCTGGCTTGAGGAAGCACTGGCTGCCTATCACGGTTTGGTCATTCTCATTTCCCACGATCGCACTTTCTTGAAAAATGTCACGACCAAGGTCTGGCTTCTCGAAAATCACCAGATCAAGACCTATCCCTTCGGTTATGACAAATTTAAGCAGGTTTATGAGGAAGAAGAGTCTGCAGCCGCTGATCTCTACAAGACTCAGGCTAAGGAAAAGAAACGCCTTGAGGAAATGGCGCTCATGTTCCGCGACAAGGGCTTTATAGGTGCCTACCACAACACCCAGAAACGTCTCAATCGTCTCGAGTCGGAGATGGTCGAAAATCCAGAACTCAAGAAAGCCCAGATCACCATTCAAACCAAACTGGAAAACAAGGTCATTGCTCGCAAGACCGCCATCTTGGTCAAGGATCTGGTTTTTTGCTACCCCGACCAAAAGATCCTTGATGGGGCAAACATGCACCTCTTTGTCCAAGACAAAGTCGCCCTCCTGTCACCAAATGGTACCGGCAAATCAACACTCATCAATCTGCTCCTGGGCAAGTTCAAACCCAATTCGGGCGAGGCCAAGATCGGCCTCAACCTCAGGATCGGCTACTACTCCCAGGAACACTCGGCCACTCTTCCACTCGAGGAAACTCCCCAGTCCATCTTTGCCAAACATTACCCTCTAAATGACTATGAAATCGAGGCCATCCTAAAGAAATTCTTTTTCAACAAACAAACGATGCGTAGCAAAGTCTGGACCCTCTCCGGCGGCCAGAAATCCCGTCTTCAGTTGGCTCTCTTCCTTTGTGCCAACCCCGACATGATCATCCTGGACGAACCGACCAACCATCTCGACCTCAAGTCAGTCCTCGCCCTAGAAACTTTCCTTAAGGACTACCAAGGTACGGTCCTGCTTGTTAGCCACGACCGCGAGTTGGTCAAGAATGTCTGCCAGACTGCCTATACCATTACTAACAAACGTCTAGTCGAAACTGCGCTAAAATAACCTTCGATGGCCAAAACAACTATCACCACCTCTGATGTCGCCAAAGTCGGCGTCCTCGCCAATCTACCGATCACTGACGAAGAGAAAAAACTTTTTGCCGATCAATTTTCCGCGACCATTGATGTCGTTGACCAGCTTAATGAGATCGATACCACAGGCGTTATTCCCACTTCCCAGGTCAACCATCTCGAGAATGTCACTCGCCCGGATGTCGTTGATAAAGATAGGATCTTGACCCAACAGCAAGCCCTCTCCGGTTCCAAAAACGTCCACAAAGGTTTCTTCGTTGTTAAACAAATACTGGAAAAAGACAGTGAATAAACAGATCCATGAGCTATCGGTTGTCGAATTACTCCACGGTTTGGAAGACAAACTTTTTTCCGTCACCGATATTGTTCATCACTACCTCGATCGGATCGCCCGCTACAATCCCGAACTGAACATTTATCTTCACGTCAATGAAAAAGCCATCGATCAAGCCAAAGCCATCGACGCCGAAATTAAAAAAGATGGTCTAACCAAACCTCTCCAGGGCATCCCCTTCGCTGTCAAAGATAACTTTCTCACTGTCGGTCTACCCACCACCGCCAGTTCGAAGGTGTTAGAGGACTATTATCCTCAGTATGAATCGACCGTCACCAAAAGGCTTCTGGCCGCCGGCGCCATTATCCTTGGCAAAACTAATATGGATGCCTGGGCTCACGGTAGTTCCACCGAAACCAGTCAATTCGGACCAACCCTCAACCCTTGGGATCTTGGCCGTCTCCCCGGTGGTTCTTCTGGTGGTTCAGCCGCTGCGGTCGCAGCCCAACTCGCCCCCGTTGCTATTGGTTCTGAAACTGCCGGCTCGATCCGCCAACCCGCTGCCTGGTGTGGCGTCACCGGCTTCAAGGGTAGTTATGGCCGTGTCAGCCGTTATGGTGTTATCGCCATGGCCAGCTCCACCGACTCACCCGGACCCATCGCTCAAAACATCACCGATGCCGCCCTGGTCACCTCAGTTATCGCCGGCCAAGACCAGTACGACGGCACTTCCTCACCCAAAGAAGTCGAGCAGTACCACAAACTTTTGAACCGTAAGGACCTCAAGGGCATGAAGATCGGTCTGGTCAAAGGGTATCTTCTGCCGACCATGCGCACCGAAGTCAAGACCCTCATTCAAAATGCCGCCAAAAAACTTGAGAGTCTTGGCGCTACTGTCGAGGAGATTTCCCTTATGGACCCGAAGTACGCCATCGGCGTTTACACCGTCATCCAACGCAGTGAGGTCAGCAGCAACCTGGCCCGTTTCGATGGTATCCGTTATGGTCACGGCCGCGAGAACTTCGGTGAGGAGGCCAAACGCCGCATCATGCTCGGTACCTACACCTTGTCCGCCGGCTACTACGACGCCTACTATAAGAAGGCCATGGCCGTCCGGACCAAGATCGTCGAGGAGTTCGAAAACGCCTTCAAAACTTATGACGCCATCATCGGGGCAGTCTCACCCGGTCCGGCATTAAAACTCGGCGCCACCAAAAACGAACCGATGTTCGGCGAGATGGAAGATATTTTGGTCGAGCCCTCCTCAATTGCCGGTCTGACCAGTGCCGGCGTTCCCTGCGGTTTTGTCGACGATCTCCCCATCGGTCTCCAGATCACCGGCAACCAATTCGAGGAAACCAAGATTATGAACATCGCCAAGGTCTACCAAGATGCCACCGATTTTGTTAAGTTTCCGGAAAAATACCAAAAATGAATAACCCTACCCCCATCATCGGTCTCGAAGTCCACGTCGAACTCACGACCAAATCGAAGATGTTCTGTGGTTGTCCCGCCGACCACTTCGGCAAAGACCCCAACACCCAAACCTGCCCCGTCTGCCTCGGTCTCCCCGGTGCCTTGCCCGTTCCGAACCAACAAGCCATCGAGGACACCATCAAGATCGGTCTCGCCCTCAACTGTGAGATTAATGAGGTCAGCCACTTCGATCGCAAAAATTACTTCTATCCTGACCTGGCCAAGGGTTACCAAATCAGTCAGTACGACCAACCATTTTGTCACGATGGTTTTGTCACTTTGGACTCGGGCAAAAAAATCCGCATTGAACGCGTCCACCTCGAGGAAGATACTGGTAAACTCCAACACACCGTTCTTGGCGGCGAGAAAGTTTCTCTCATCGACTTCAACCGTTCCGGTGTCCCCTTAGTCGAGATTGTCAGCCACCCCGACATTAGTTCCTCTGCCGAGGCCAAAGAATACCTGAAAAAAATTCACCAGATCGTCAAAGAGATCAAGGTCACCACTGCCGACCTCGAGAAAGGCCAGATGCGTCTCGAGCCGACAGTTAACGTCAAAATCACCGATGAGAAAGGGGGTCACTTCACCCCGCTTGTCGAACTAAAAAATATCAACTCCTTTAACTTCGCCACTTTGGCCATCGACTACGAAATCAGTCGACTTACCACCGAGTTTGAAAAAACTGGTCTGGAAAAAGAGGGAGGTAATAAAACTACCCGCGGTTACGACAGTGTCAAAAAACTCACTTTTCCCCAGCGCCAAAAAGAGGAAGCCAACGACTATCGTTATTTCCCCGAGCCAGACATTCCACCCCTCCGCATCAGTAAATCCGTTGTCGAAAAAATTCGCGCCGATCTTCCTCAACTCCCCGATGTCATCATTGCCGATTTGATTTCCGCTGGAGTTAAACCCGCCGACGCCAAGATTTTAAGTAAAGACGCCGCGGCCCTTACCATCCTCAAAGCGAACCCCGATCTCGACACAGGTAAGCTCGCCAGTTTCATCGTCAATAAAAAGGTTGATATATCAAGTAATATCAATGAACAATACTCGAAGCTCACCCAAGTCGGCGAGACTGATACCGCCAAACTTTCTAACTTTGTTGACGAAGTTCTTACTGCCAATCCTAAAGTCGTCGAGGAATACAAAAAGGGCAAGGTTGGCGTCCTCGGCTTCCTCATCGGTCAAGTCATGAAGTTATCGCAAGGCAAAGCCGACCCCAAAACCGTCTCCTCTTTGTTACTTGAAAAGCTTTCGGGTAGCCAATAGACTTCTGATAGATGACTAACTTTGCCCACCTTCATGTCCACTCTGAATACTCTTTGCTCGATGGTTTAAGTAAGATCAAAAAACTGGTCAACCGTGCCAAAGAGTACGGTCAAACCGCCCTCGCCCTAACGGATCACGGCGGTATGTATGGTTGCATCGAGTTTTACAAAGAAGCCCTCAAGCAGGAGATTAAACCGATCCTCGGCTGCGAACTTTATCTCGCCGCCGAAAGTCGTCTCGATAAAAAACGCCAGGATGCCTTCCATCTGTTATTGCTCGCCACCAACAACGAAGGTTACGAAAACCTGATGAAGATCGTCACCATCGGTCAAACCGAAGGTTTCTATTACAAGCCCAGAATCGATAAAGAGGTTTTAAGCAAGTACCACCAGGGGATTGCCGTCACCACCGCCTGCCCCGCCGGTCGTGTCCAACGGCTGCTACTCTCCGACGGTTACGCGGCCGCCAAAAAAGAACTGAAAGAACTCGAGCAAATTTTCGGTTCCGACAAAACCTTCATCGAACTCCAGCGTCATCCATACGACCAGTTTGCCAAAGCCAAAGGACTGCCTGAAGCCATCAAAAACGAACTTCTGACCCACCACGACGAGTGCCAGCAAGGCGAAGAAGGTCTCATCAAACTCAGTCGCGACCTCGGTCTGCCCTTGATTGCGACGAACGACACCCACTACGTCGACAAGGAAGACGCCCCCGCCCAGGACGCCATTGTCTGTATCCAGACCGGCAAACAGATTGCTGATGTCAACCGCCTCCGCTACATTGACGCTCCCGATTACTACCTCAAAAGTACCGACGAGATGAAGGAACAGTTTACCGACCTTCCGGAAGCCATCGACAACACCAACCTCATCGCCGACATGACCGATATCAAGATCACCCTCGGTCAGTGGTACTTTCCTCCCTTCGATCTACCCAAAGGCAAGACTGCCGGCGAAGCCCTTCACGACATGGCCTATGCCGGCGCCCACCAGTTCTATGGTAAAGCTCTCGACGAAGTCATCACCAAACGCCTCGACTACGAACTCGAAGTCATCGAAAAAAAAGGCTACTCGCCCTATTTTCTTCTCTTTAATCAGATCATCACCCACACTAACGAAGTCGGTATCTACACCAACACCAGAGGTTCGGCGGCTGGCTCGCTCGTTTCCTATTGTTGCGGCATCACTACTGTTGATCCGATCAAGTTCAATCTACCCTTCGAGCGTTTCCTTAACCCCTTTCGTCCCTCGCCGCCCGATATTGACCTCGATATTTCCGATGACCGCCGTGACGACCTCATCACTTGGCTGAAACAAACTTACGGTGAGGACAGAGTTGCCCAAATTTGCACTTTTGGGACCATGAAAGCCCGCGCCGCTGTTCGCGACGTCGGTCGCGTTCTCGGCATGCCTTACTCCAATGTCGATCACATTAGTAAGATGGTCCCCGAAGGTTCCCAGGGTTTTCCGATGACTCTGAAGAAAGCCCTCGAGATCACCCCAGAACTTAAAAAACTCAAGGAGGAGGACGCCGAGATCAAAACCCTTCTCGACCTGGCTCAAAAAATCGAGGGCAACAAACGCCATATCTCCGTTCACGCCGCCGCTGTCGTCATCGCCCCAGCCGCCCTAACCAACTACACTCCCCTGCAGTTGGAACCCGGGGGAGGGGATAAAGTTATTACTCAATATGAAATGCACGCTTGTGAGGACGTTGGTTTGATCAAGCTCGATATTCTTGGAATAAGAAATTTATCCATTCTGGCCAACGCCATTACCTTGATCAAAGACACTCTCGGCGTCGATATCAAAATCAAAGAAGTTGCCTTGGACGACAAAAAAACTTTTGAGATGCTCGCCGCCGGCCACACCTTCGGCGTTTTCCAACTGGCCAGTGCCGGCATGACCAAGTATCTCGTCGACCTAAAACCAACCCGCATTGACGACCTTATGGCCATGGTTGCCCTCTACCGCCCTGGTCCGATGGGCTCAATTCCGGAGTACATCGCTCGGAAACAAAACCCCAAACTGATCAAGTACTTCGATCCGCGCATGGAAAAGTTTCTCGACACCAGTTATGGCATCCTCACTTACCAGGACGACGTTTTGTACACGGCCATCAATCTTGCCGGCTACAACTGGGAAGAGGCGGACAAATTCCGTAAAGCTATTGGTAAGAAAATTCCAGCCGAAATGGAACAGCAGCACAGCAAATTTGTCGATGGTTGTGTCGCCAACGGCATGCCGAAAGAAAAAGCCGAGGACCTCTTCAAACAGATCGAGACCTTTGCCGCTTACGGTTTCAACAAGGCCCACGCCGCCAGTTACGGCATCGTCTCTTACTGGACTGGCTATGTCAAAGCCAACTACCCCGTTGAGTACATGACCTCACTCCTCACCGCCGAAGCCGGCAATACCGACAAACTCACCGAAGCCATCGCTGAAACCGGCAACCTTGGTATCAGAATTCTACCGCCTGATATTAATGAGTCCAATACGGGCTTTACCGTTGTGCCCCTGCCCAAAGATCAGTGGCTGAAGACCGGCCGTGCTCGCGAAGCGGGGAAGGCGATCCGTTTTGGTCTTTCGGCCATCAAGAATGTCGGTACTTCCGCCATTGCCGCCATCTTGAAAGCCAGAGAAGATGGACCCTTCGCCAGTTTGACCGACTTCATGCACCGCGTCGATCTCCAGAAAGTGAACAAACGCGTCCTCGAGTCGCTCATTGGCGCTGGTGCCCTTGACCGTTTCGGCAAACGGTCTCAACTCTACGCCGCCTACAACGAAATACGGGACAAAGCGGCTGCCAAGGGTAAAGAAAAATCCACCGGTCAGGGCGGCCTTTTTGACGGCATGACCAAAGAAGAATCTGGCCGAACCCTCAAGGACAACTTACCCGATATTCCCGAGATGCCCATGGCCGAACTCTTAAAGACCGAAAAAGTTCTTCTTGGCTTCTATCTGACCGATCACCCGGTTAAAAACGCCATCAAAGTCGTCGCCCACCGCGTCACCCACAAAGTTAGCCAACTCGACCCCAACTACCACGTCGGCCAAAATGTCACCCTTGCCGGTATTTTAGCCTCGGTCCGCGCCATTAATACCAAGAAAAACAACTCCCGCATGGCCTTCGCTTCCCTCGAGGATGATACGGCGGCGATCGAGTTGGTCGTTTTCCCGAAGCTCTATGCCGACACCACCGATCTCTGGGAAGTTGACAAAGCCCTTCTGATTACTGGTCGCATCGATAAGCGGGAAGACAAACTCTCCGTCATCGTTGAGAAAGCCGAACCCATCGACGTCAATGCCCAAGCCCCAGAAAGTGACACTTTTGAGATCGACATCCCCCGCGGTACACCCAAAGATACCTTGGTTGAGATCAACGCCCTCCTCAAGAAAAACCCTGGCTCGGATACTGTTACGATAGTTATCCCCAACGGGGGGGAGCCCAAGCGTATCACCTTACCGTTTACGGTGAAATACAACCAAGTTCTGGTCAGCAAGGTAAACCGCCTCCTCTCCTGAAGCTTGCCATAAATAGCCACAATCTGTTAAAATACCCCAGCTATGGCAAACCAAGTTAACTGGAAGGACGTCAACTTTGCTGTCGGGGACACTATTCGTATCCACCAGACCTTCGCCGAAGGCGACAAAACTCGCACTCAGATTTTTGAGGGCTTGGTTATCGCCATTCGTGGCCACGCTGGCCTGAAGTCCTTCGTTGTTCGTCGTATCGCCACCAATAACGTCGGTGTCGAGAAGATTTTCCCGATTGAAACTCCTACCATCACCAAGATCGAAGTCAAGAAAAAAGGCAACGTTCGCCGAGCCAAACTTTACTTCCTCCGTGGCCGAATTGGTAAGAAAGCCACCAAGGTCAAAGGCCTCTTCATCAAGGGAGTTTCCCAGGAAGTCGAACCCGAAACCGTCGTCACCAAGGCGTCTAAAGAACGCCCCGTTACCGAGGAACAACCCGTCAAGAATAAGGTCGCTAAGGCCGAGAAACCAGTGAAGGAAAAGAAGGTCAAGAAGGGTCCCAAGAAGATCGTCCGCAAGGAACGCCAATTCGTCCGCTAAAAAAATCTCTTTTTCCGAATACTTAGACCGATTTGCCAGATGTAATTTGACAATAGGGACAAACTTAGGATAATCTGATAAAAGAGTCATTTATGAAAAAATTTCTCATCATTCCCACTCTTGCCTTAGTCCTCGCCCTTATTCCTAGGATCTCGGCCTTTGCCCAAGACGACCGTATTCCTTCAGACTTGGCCCTGGACCTTGTCCAGGCAGAGCAAAACCCCGCCCCACAGCGGAAACAAATTGTTGCCGCGCAAAAATTGAAAGTTGAATTAACTACCCAAGAGGGAAAGATTAATGTTCAAGCGGAAACAAAGCTCGACCCGGAAGTTGCAACGCAACATGCAGACCAAGCCGAGCACCCTGAGCAAACCACCTCCGAACAGGTCCAGCAAATTAGCATCACGGTCACACCAACACCAACTCCATCGGGAAATGAAGAAACGATCAGTCCGTCAGAGACGGGAGGAACTACAAATCTAGTCCCTGGTACCTCAGTTGTTGAGCCTGATGACAATGCGGCGCCACCGGCACCTACCACCACACCCAGCGAAACTCCGGCCAACGAAACCGTTTCCCCACAAGAAACCCCATCCGTAGAAACTCCTTCCACTGAAACCCCCAATACCCCATCAAATGAATCGACCACCACTTCTCCCGCCACCGAGGCTCCCGCCGCACCTCAAACTACCGAAGCCCCAGCCGCTCCCGCCACCGAGGCTCCCGCCGCACCTCAAACTACCGAAGCCCCAGCCGCTCCGGCGACAGAAGCCCCGGCAGCTCCACCACCAGCCAACACCGAACCAAGCAATCCGACTCCCACAGTCGAGGGTATTTTTACCAGCCGCCCCGAGTGGTTAGTCAGAATATTACATTTGTTCATAAGATAATATGGAACCAACAAAAGTCCCCACCCAAGTTCCGGAAGTAACCTCCCTGGAAGTCAGTCAGCCAAAGAAATTTTCACCACTTTTGATTGTGCTTTTGATACTTGTTGCCCTAACCGCCGGCGCTATCGGCTACCGAGGCTACCGGCAGTGGCGTAAAACGCAACTTGCCCGAGCCACCAAAACCGTTGTCAAAGATGTCCTGGTTCGCCGCTCCAAAATACCAAATGTCATCACCCAAGCCACCACCGCCAAGGTGATCGATGTCAAAACCGGGAAAGTGATTACTGCCGCCCGGGTGTTCACCCTAAACGACAAGACCGTTTACCTCTCTCTTGATCTAGACAGCCCCACGATCGGCACCAGAATCGACTACATCCGCTACCTTTCTGGTCGTTATGTGGATCACGCCGGTATCAAGATCGAGAAACCAAATACCAGCCTTCTGAACTTCAGCTGGGCAATTACCCGTCCCTTGGGTAGTCTTGCCGAAGGCTCGTATAAAGTGGCCACTTATAGTAATGGCATTTTGGAGAAGAGAATCACCTATGTGATCGAGAAAAACAAAGTCGCTTCTGTTACCATCGACGACTCTGTTTCATCCTCCGATCCTGACTATCGACTAGCTTTAGTCGCGAAGCAATGACCCAGGAATCAGCTGCGCCTTCCGGACTCAGCCAGGCCGAGGTGATTAAAAACCGCCAAAAATACGGCAGTAACGCCCCAGTAGGTCGGGACTACACCAGTCTAAAACTGGTGATCAAGTCCCTCTTCTCTGTCTACAACGTCATCATGGCCGTTCTTATCGTCATCCTTTATGCCGTTCGCGAACAATCCGCGGGACAATTCATTGGTATCGTTGCCGCCATTAACACCGCCATCGAAATTATCCAGGAAGTCCGTGCCCGAATGACCATCAAGAAAATCTCAAGCAGGTTAGAAAAAAAGGCAACTGTGATTCGGGATGGAAAAAAGCAGGAAGTTTCAGTTGACGATTTGGTTATCGACGATGTTCTTTACATTGGTGCCGGCGATCGTATTCCAGTTGATGGTGAACTGGTGAACTTGACCTATGCCGAGTTTGATGAAAGTATCCTCACCGGCGAGAGTAAGTACATCAGTAAACGTCTAGGAGATGAGGTGAGAGCTGGTAGTTTTGTCACCGCCGGTAGTAGTTATTACAAAGTCACTAAACTCGCCAAAGATTCCTTCATTCAGGAACTGACCAAACAAGTTGGTGCTTTCGCCACCCCGGAGTCGCCCCTGCAGTCTCAAATTAACCAGGTCATCAAGGCCCTGACCTACATGACGATCTTCTTCATCATTCTGCTGGTCGCCGAAGGCATCGTTTCCGAAAACCAAAAGGAAGAGATTATCGTCAATTCATCTGTCTTGGTGACTTCTCTCATCCCCCAGGGATTGATTTTAATCACGACCATCTCCTTTGCTTACGGCGCTATCCGTATCGCCAGAAACCAGGCCATTGTCCAACGTCTTTCCGCCATCGAAACCATGGCCAACACCAAGGTTGTCTGTATGGACAAAACTGGCACCTTGACCAAAAACACCCTGGAAGTGAAGGAGGCAAAATGGCTGAAAGCCTAAAACTCGCCGATACTCAAAGACTTCTAAAGACGTTTCTCAGGGACGTTTCCCAAAAGAATAAAGTCAGTGAAGCTATTGATGGTTACCTGCCTAAGGTCGAACCGCTATCGGACTATGTCAAGTCAGATGAGATCCCTTTTTCTTCAGAAAGAAAATACAGCGCCTGCATCTACCCAGACATTACCTTAGTTCTGGGGGCCCCTGAGATTCTGCTGGCCAAGTCCTCACCAGCCCTGAAAACAATTCACGACTACACTAGTCAGGCTTATCGTGTCGTTACTTTCGGTTTCATCAAGGGCAAGTTTCTGGAGAAGGGTACCGACGTTACTAAGGTTTTCCAGCCGCTCGCCATTCTGGCCATGGAGGACCCTGTTCGTGAAGAAGCCCCAAGCACTTTGGCCAGTCTCGTAGAAAACAAAATGGAGTACCGCATTATTTCCGGAGACTCTCCCGATACGGTCGCCGCTATCGCTAACCGGATTAACAAGGACTATCCTGCCAAGGTTATTACCGGCGAGGAACTCGATAAGCTTCCGCCGGCGGAGCTAGAGACGGCCATCCTTGATCACAACATTTACGCTCGCATCAAACCCCAACAAAAACAACTCATCATCCGTACTTTGAAGAAAAACAAAATGTTCACCATTATGATCGGGGACGGCGTTAATGACGTTCTCGCCCTGAAAGAGTCTGACTTGGGCATTGCCATGAACTCCGGTTCAAGCATGGCCAAGGATGTCGCTGACATCGTTCTTCTTAACAACTCATTTAAGACCCTGCCGATTCTTCTTTCCGAGAGTCGTCGCATTATTACTAACATTCAAGCCATAGCTAATGTCTACCTCATCAAGAACATTTCCTTCATTACCGCCATTTTGATTCTCGGTTTTATTGGTTTGCGCTTTCCCTTCGACCCAAAACATACCGAGATAAATAGCATCCTGACCATCGGTATCCCCTCGATCTTTCTCGCTTTGGAGAAACACGACTTCGTCACGACCGATGAAGGTTTCCTCAATCGACTTCTGGTTTTTTCCGGGATTGTCGGTTTTATTAACGCTGTCGCTATGTCTATCATTTACATCTATTTTGAAATCACCAGTGAAAAGCTCTTTTACTCCCGGACCCTCATTTTAACCACGATTGTCTTTTTAGGCATTATCAACCTGGCCCTCATCTATCGCCAACACTATACCTGGCTTGAAATGCTCAGACGAAAGATTTTTGTTGGTCTGGTCTTAACCATTTTAGTTCTTTTAGCGGCCGTTCTCTTCGTCCCGCAAATAAAAAGCTACTCCAACATTGCCGACCTAGCCTTTATCGATCTGTTCATCTCCTTTGGTATCTCCGCGATTGCCTCAATCTTCTCCTACCAAGCCCTTCGGAGAGTCAATATGATTAAGTAGAGCCTTGACTTGATTGATCCGAGTTTGTGATATCCTAAATATATGATCAAAAAAACAATCCTGCTTCTCATTAGCGCCATCTTCCTTGCCGCCTGCTCACCTAAATATAGTGCCCCCCAGACTCCAGCCACTGGTCAGGTCCAAGGCCAAGGCGGTCTGACAATTGCTGGTTTTGCCTTTTCTCCCAACTCGCTTACCGTGAAAGCGGGCCAGTCGGTCAGCGTCACCAATAATGACTCGGTTCCCCACACTGTCACCAGCGACGACGGCGCTTCTTTTAACACCAACACGATCAACTCGGGTGCCTCCACGACCTTCATCGCTCCGGCGAAGGCGGGTACTTATGCCTTCCACTGCAACATCCACAAAAGCATGACCGGTTCCCTCATCGTGCAATAATTGAGTCGATAGATATTATTATTAATAATGCGTTGAAAGACGCCTCAATCAGCTTGGAGGAGCAACCAATTATGGACAAATTCATTCCTGTCGCCAAACTTAAGGATATTAAAGCGGGAGAGCCATTTTGTGCCGAGGTCGAAGGCAAAAGTCTGGCCATTTATAAGGTGGGGGACAACTACTTTGCTACCACCGGTGTCTGCACTCACGCGGGTGGTCCCCTGTGTCAAGGTGAACTCAATGAGGGCGTCGTTACCTGTCCCTGGCATGGTTCACGCTTTGAGGTCGATAGTGGCAAAGTCGTCCACGGTCCGGCACAAGGTCCGATCAAAACCTACAAAACCAAGATCAACGGTGATACCCTCGAGGCCAACTTGGTCTAAGGATATTTCTGTCTCAATTTGTAGAAAACCAGATTTCCAAGAAGTAGTCCGAAGATCAAAGTATCCGGCATAAAATTATCCGGCAAAAAACTAGCGGCCACCGCAGCCAATGCCACAAACGAACCATACGCAATCTGTAAACGAGAGTTATTCGGCGAGGTCATCGGTTCCGGTAGCATTACAAAACTGAAGAAAAGCACCAGGGGACTAAGTAGTGTACTGGCAAAAATTGTCTGTAAACCATCATGGGCAAAGAACCGAACAAGCACCTGAAGTAAGGTAAAGGCAATCAGGAAACTCAAAATAGAACTCATCTTTCGTAAGCGGAAGGCAGAAATGTATCCTGGTGCGATCAGGATCAGAAACAAAAGAATGGCCGTGACGTCCAATGCTGGTTTTTGAAAGATCACCCCCCACCACGAGACATGCTCGTTAAGCAGGAGTCCGGCGAAAAACAAGCCAAAGGCAGCCGGATTAAAGACGTGCCGGTTATTTGCCTTGATAAAGCTCTTACTCGCCATCGCCAAAACCCCAGCCAGAACCAGGAAATACCAGGGCAGGGGAGGGAAGGCGAGCAAGCCAATGATCAGCCCGGATACTACTGCCGCCGAAAGGAAAAATGGTTCAATCCTCCTCAGTCGGATAAAAATATAATCAGCAAGTAAGGTTATCGTTAGGGCCAACGCTATCGAGCCGGTCGCCCCGGTTTGACCACCAAAAACGAGTGCGCTTACCGCAGTTACAACTAGAAAAATCGCGGCTTGAATTTTTGGAACCCGACTAAACTGTACCCACTTCTTGACTTGCTCTTCCATTCTGCTATTCATTATAATGAAAACATGAACAAAATTAACCTGACCGCTTTGTTAGTCAGCTCCTTAGTTCTCGCCGCCTGTACGCCCCAGGCTGGTCCGATCACCGGCACCGAGCAGCAAAAAGCTCAAAAACTTGCCCAAATTATTGAGAGTGGTGGCAAGGCAGACTGCAAAGTGACCAACCTATCCGATAAAAGCAGTACCCAGATCGTTATCTCGGGAAAGAAAATGAAGATTGTCGGCTCCGATTTTGGCCAGGGCAAGAAGGGAACCATGATCAATGACGGTGTTTTCAACTATATCTGGACCGAGGGTGAGAAAACGGGCTTCAAAACCAAATTAGAAACTGAAACTCCAACACCTGGCAAAGAGGCCAAACAATCACAGCAGCCACAGGAACAGGTTGACACAACCAAAACTGCCGAAAGTTTTGACGATACTACTAAATACAAAATGGATTGTGCCACCCGTTCAATTAACGATTCTGAATTTGTCCCGCCAACCAGCGTGAAGTTCTCCGACTTCGCCGATATGCTAAAGGGACTACCGACCGCTCCGGCACAGTAACTCGGCTTTCCGCCCCGAATAGGTTAGAATCGCTCCACTATGAGTGCAGAGTCACCTTTTGCTTCTTTGGCCTCCGGTCCCCGCATCGATTATTTTGGTAGCGGCCTATCTCATTTTCAGGCAGAACCACTCATGACTAGGCCCGGCTTCGAACCTGAAGCACTTTCAGATTGGGAGTATGAATTGTTGCGACAACTTAGGCGGCCGTCTAGTAGATTTTCCGAAACAGCTCTGTCCGGCACTTTCCCCAACTTTCTACTTCACAAACATGCTTATATTCGCCGCAGTTCTGAACTGGGTCAGAATATGTTTCGTTTCTCAGTCGATTTCTCTCGTCTTTGTCCCAAAGCAGGAGAATTTGATGAACAGTTAATGGCAGAGTATATCAGAACCCTGATTTTAATTAAAGCCACCGGTCAAGAACCATTTCTGACCTTACACCACTACACCATGCCACGTTACCTGACCGAGGTAGACACCAATGGCTCATACCATTTCGGCGCTTGGGAACACCCACAGGTACTCGATCATTTTCGGTTTTATATTTCGTCTGTCATGGCATTTTTATCCGATCGCGATAAAATCGCCCCAATTCTAAACGAGATGAATTTAGCCGGACTTCGGGAGCGGCTTCTCTCTGGGGGCCTGGTTCAGTACTTCATGACCTTCAACGAACCGATGGTCACCCCGACAGCCGGATATCTTGCCGGTCTTTTTCCGCCCTATAAATCCGTTGACTATCTGAGGGCGAAGCGAGTGGTTGATATGATCGTCAAGGCTCATGGCATCGCTACTAACGAGATTCGAAATGGCCTCCGATCTCAATCGCAGGAACCCAAAGTGGGTCTCGGCCACAACTGGTCGTATTATGAAGGACTCTTTGGTCCTATTCTCCAGGGACTTGAAGAGCACTTTGCCCGCCGGTTCGAAACTTCCGGACCCACGGACTTTCTCGGAGTCCACTACTATAATCGGACAAAAACCTTCCCCCCCGATCTGTGCCGGAAACTGGATTACAGTGACCAGCCAAAGTTCGGTGACATTTATCCAGCAGGTCTCCCCAAGGTCGCGGCGCGGATGCAACACCAGTTCCCCGACAAACCTCTCTTTGTTTCCGAATTTGGTTTCTCAGACGAGCACGATCTTCGCCGTCCTTATTGGATTTTGGAAACCTTTCGCTACATTCTTGAAGCCCAGAAACAGGGGGTACCTATCAAGGGAGTGATGATCTGGACCTTGGTAAATAACCTCGAATGGGACCTAGGTATGTCCCAAAAATTCGGTCTTTTTTCAGAAAGCGACTTATACAGTCCACTTGAAACATCGACTAAAGGGATCAGAAGTTGGGAGGTCTGGCAGGCTATCATTCGGGCGGCGGTTTCTCCTGGACCGCAGGAATTAGCCAGACTGGACACCTGTTATGACCGTGCCAAACAGCAGTATGAGAACTATATAAACTCCTGAATCACTTTTTCGGCCGATATGGCATTTTATCTCGATTTATCATGCCTGTACTATACTCAAACTATGATTCTCTACCTTATCCGTCACGGCAAAACCGATGCTCATCTCAAAAATAGGCGCCAGTCACCCGGCACTCCTTTAGGGGATTTCGGTCGCCGGCAAGCCAAAGCCGTCGCGAAGAGACTGCATCTTCTGAAAATTGACCACTTATATAGCAGCGACTGGCCAAGAGCTTACCAGACCGCCGAGATCATTTCCAAAAAATCGAAACTTCCAATTAAGGTTCATCCCCATGTCCACGAAATGAAAAAATCACCGTTGCTGGATGACCTTCCTGACGAAAGCGAAACCGCAAAAAGGTATTACGCAGAGATGAAAGCGAGCGAAGGAAACTTTGATTGGAAGTTCAATAACGAAGGCGAATCATTAAATGAATTGATAGATAGGGCAAAAAGCGTAATTAAGTTTTTAGTCAAAGAACACGTCGATGATACCGTCGCTATCGTCACCCATGGTACTTTCACAATGGTTTTGGTGTCTGTGATCCTTCTCGGGCCAGATTACGATAAAAAATCATTTCTAAATCTTTTAAAGTCCATCCACATTCACAACACCGGCATCACTAGTTTCGATTACGATTCGGAGAAGAAACGTTGGTACCTGAATTGTCTTAACGACCACGGCCACCTCGAAAACGAATCCTGTTCCTAAAAAACCCGTTGATTGATATCTGTCGTAAAGTAAACCGGTCCGACCAAGCCTCCGGCGGCCTGCCAGTCACGTACCTGGAAAACCACATCGTGGCGTCCGCTAGATAAAGATACTGGAAAACTTTTTGGGACATCTCTTACGCCTCTTGGCCCTTCGCCGACTAGTTGGTCATCAATTTCCATGCGATACTGATCACCAACCGACTCTGCTCGAAGTATCATCTCGCCACCAGGATAAACGAATGAGGTTTTGAAAGTTGCCCAACCCTCGTAAACATTTCTGCCATGATTAATAAGCGGGGTATCGCATTTGACCGGGGACCACAGTTTTCCGTCCTGAGTCATTTCCCAATCTTCCAAAACAATGGCGTCTCCCACCAATGGTCCAATCTCCGGCGCTGGACCGCTTCTCTTTTGGAGGATATTCCACAACTCGCAGCCCACAGGCGTATCATGCCGGAAAGCGGAAACAAAATGGCGTTCTCCGTCAGAAGTAAATTCAATGACCAGCGGCCGTTTCCATAACTTCCCCGAGTGAAGATTCCACATCTCCACCAAAACGCGTGTTCCCTCCGTGTGGGTGAGAACTCGGCCAGAGAGCAGATCAAAAACACATTCCTCTTGAATCATTTTCTCGGGCAGGTCGGAGTCTAAAACTTTGACAATTGGGCTCCACCACCTCGACTCCGGACATTTCCATTGTCCCTTCCGGGGACCGATAATTGTCCCCTTTGTCAGGTCCACCTCGGGGATCGTCCTTTCCGGAAGGCCTGGTTCTTCCTTGTGCCACGCCCAGTCAGCCGGAGTGTATTTTGGTTTGCCGCCATAGGTAAAAAGACCAAAAGGCGCGTCGCCGAGATCGCGAATAGAGTTCAAAACATAACCAACATTCGGTAGATCACGAGCGAGGGTCTCGATCTGGAACTGCCTAACTTTTATCCCCAATGTATGTGGCCCCTCCGGAGCGGTATCGACAGCCATGGTTTCACCCAAGAGAAGAGGTTTTTGCAAATTCAGTTCTTTCATTCGCCGCGCGTAGTAGATCCATTGCGCATTATGAAGATACGGATGCTCGTCATGAAAGTCACCAGCACGTTCTTCACCTACCCAACTACTATTATCTAAAATGAGTGATCCCTTAATCAACCGGTGTCCCAGGTCAATGACTTCCTGAATGATTTGAGGATCGGTTTGATCATTTTCGCAAGTTAAAGTCCTTAAAATCACACAACTATAAGGGCCGTCGTGACGAAATAACTCTTCATATTCCGACAGAATACTTCTGTCACGAATCGGCTTGTCCCACACCGGATACTCCTGCCAAACAAACATACCCATCTCGTCGCATAATTGGTAGTACCGCTCGGGCGGGACCCAAAGACAAAACTTTATCAGGTTGAAACCAAGCGCTTGGAGGTCCAGAATTTCTTGGCGCATCTGTGCCTCGTCCGGCCAGGGCTTGCCCTCAAGCTCCGGATATAAGCCCCAATGGAGAATCCCACGAACGCGAAAAGGCTTCCCATCTACCAATAATTTGGTGCCTTCGGTGGCCGCCCTTGAGGTGGCCATTTCCCGTGGCGGAGTCGGTCGATCATGCACCTCTACATTCCTCGCGCCAGTCCAGTGGATCCCGACGGCGGGCAAAAACCCACTCGTGGTGTGATCGACGTCTTCGCAATGAACCTCCAGCTCGTTTTCTTCTTGTAAAGCACCAGAAATTTCCAATTCAAACGGCGTCCATGCACCGAGATGTTGCCCCACTTCTTGACCATTAACAACAACGGTGGCTTTCGTGGCCGCTTGTTCCACCCGAACCCACATTCTGTCACCGGACCGCTCAAATTTCATGTGAGGGGATTGTAGCCCACACATCAATCTTTATCAAGATTTTGATGGTGACCCCGGCGCTAAGTCTCGAGCTTCGCTCGATGGGGGATCCCCAGAATGCGAACATTCTGGACTAGTCTCCCGAATCGCAGCACAGCAGTGCTAAGTCTCGAATTTCATTCGAGGTGGTTCGAAGGGACCCGCGATTTCAAAAAGCCTTTAATATTTCCATATCTCTTGATATATTTCTCCCTAGTTTTGGCGTCACTTTTCTCAGAAAACGTCTCTGAATACACTAACCTATATGGTCGATGTCTGCTGGTATATGTTGATCTCCCGGCATTGTGTTGCTTTAATCTTTTTTCGACATCACCAGTATAACCAACATAAAATGTCCCATCGACTTCAGATTGGAGAATATAAACAGAAAATTGGCTTTTTGAAATACGGGTTTGATGATTCACTGGAATCATCTTATACCGAATACATCTATTTCGCGATGTGTTCGGTATAAAGTGACCCCGGCGGGGATCGGACCCGCGATCTCTTGGATGAAAACCAAGTGTCCTAGACCACTAGACGACGGGGCCATGTTAAATTACTTTTTCAGGTGGGCTGGGAGGGACTCGAACCCTCGACAAATAGCTTAAAAGGCTACTGCTCTAACCGACTGAGCTACCAGCCCAAAAGACGCCAAAAAGCATCCAAACGCACTCTATTTTATCATTTGAACCTATGCACCGGCAATTAGCGCGATTTAGCTCTTCTTCCCGAAGCCAGGCTTGCTGACCGCGAAGGGGATTTCCTCCCAGTCACGCACCTTGCGGATCTTCAAATTCTTCTTCCAGACCGTATCCAAGATCGCTGTGTCCACGCCCATAGCCTTAGCCATCGCCCGTAGCGACAGCAAGTCCTTCGGGAAGCATTTCCCGCCAAAGCCTCGCGTCGTCGTGATATCCAGGTGCGTGTCCTTGATTCGCGAATCAGCCACTACCATCTTCTTTACCTCCTCATATTTCACGCCTAATTTCCCGCAAATGTCATACATCTCATTGGCAAAGATGACCTTGGTCGCCAAATAACAGTTGGCCATATACTTGACCATCTCCGCCGTCGTTGGGTCAGTCGAGTAGATCGGCACCAGGGGCGTGATCGACTGGTACAAAGACGCTACTCTCAGAAAGACGGCGTCATTCTGAGCCCCAATCACGATCCGGTCGGCATTGACGAAGTCAGACAGGAACGAGCTCTCGCGTAGGAACTCGGGATTAAAGCAGAAAAGCACTTTCGGGTACTTCTTAATGTATTTTGCCGTTGTCCCTGGTGTTACCGTCGACTTGATGATGATAATTTTGTCTGTTCCAGAAATGATCTTGGCGATCTTGCTCACCATCTCGTCCACTATCGACAAGTCGATACCACTCTCGTCGGCCATCGTCGGCGTCGGCAGGCCGATAAAGATGTATTCCGAGTTCGCCACCACCGACTCCAGGCTCTCGGTATCCTTGTATTTGTCGTAAATATGGACATTCGCCCTCGAGAAACCATAATGCACCGCCTGACCGACGATTCCGTAACCAATAATGCCGATCTCGAATTTCCTGACCTCCCTGGCGACGCTCGGCGACTGGGTTAGGGATAGGTTTCGTGCCCCGGCCCCTTGCTGGAGATAGCCTTTCTCCACCAGGATCTTGATATAGGTGTTCACGGTGGGCACAGACAGTTTAAACTTCTTCGCAATCTCCTCTTGAGTAGGGGAGTACCGCTTCTCAGAAATAAAACTAGTAACAAAATCAAGAACCTTCTTCTGCTTTGGGGTCATGGATACACTCATATTTGAATTAAAACTAATAACTATATCTAACATACATCTAATAATTATCTAATGTCAACAGCCACTTCTAGTGTTAGAATAGGCACATGACTATAGCCAAGAGGGTTCTTTCCTTTTTTGGCCGTCTTATTCAAAACAAACTCCTCGCGTTTTTCTTCGCCACATTTTTCATCTTCAGGATCAACGAGAGGTCCAAACCTATAGGCGACCTCCTCTCAGCCGTGCTTGTTTTATTACCGTATGTTTTTCTAACCGCTCAGTATTTTAGCTCGATTAGGAAACAGGCCAAGGTAATCGGTAAGCTCATCCTCTATGCCTTATTTATCGCGCTTTCTTGTGTCTTTTATTATTACGGCATGGTAGTTTCCAGCTTCACAAATATTGGCTTGGTCTTGCTGTCATTGATTTCCTTTTCGGCACTCGCGACCGCCTCGATCCTTTTGTTCTTCATAAATATCAAATCTGTCCTTAGGTTCATAAAGAAGAAGAAATTTCCATTGCTCTGTATCTTCACCATTCTTTACATTGTCAGTCTCGAATTCCGTCTCTATGGCCTTTACTCAGATAATGGCGGCTACTCGAAGTTTTTTTGTTCGGAAACTCTAACCAAACAGGTATTGAAGAAAAACGTGGTCCGTATTCTCGGCACCGAGGGCCAAGGCTCCGGCTTTTTCATTTCTCCTGGGGAAGTTATCACTAACTTTCACGTCGTCAACTCGGAAATGAGCCCGAAAGTAATTCTTTTATCCGGCAAGTTTCTGACCGCGGAAAGAATTAAGGCTTACAAAGACTACGATTTGGCAGTTATCTATACCAAAGAACAACATCCAGAACTGGTTCTCAACCTGGCTGCCTCCGGCGGGATTTCCGAAAACCAAGTCCTGATCGCAGCCGGTTTCCCATTGGGAACAGATATCAAAGGTGAACCCACCTTTATGAAAGGCAAATTCCTTGGCTTTCGTAAACTCAAGGATCAAGCCGCCGAATATATCCAAACGAATATCAGTTTAGTTCAGGGGATGAGTGGCGGACCAGCCGTCGAGCCTTGTGGCAAGGTCGTCGGGATCAACACCCTTGGAGTTTCCGGCTTGTCGTTTCTCATCCGTCTTAACCAAATCGATAGGACCTTCTGGAACAACTTCACTGACACCGAACAAACCAAAGTTCAGCTCGATCCTAGCAAGTCACCCGAGGAAGCCGTCCGGACCTTCTATACCTATCTGAAGACCCGCCGGATGGAGGATGGCTTCAATCTATTAAGTAACGACGCCAAAGCCAAAACCAACTTCCAAGAATGGACCGGTCGCTACCCTGATGTCATCGATGTCTATGTCTATAAGGTCGAAATAGTTCCGAGGTCAAAGGATACCGTTTTCATCAAGTTCATGACCCGAAACTGGGTCAATAACGACGATACCGTCCACTATTATGAAGGCACCTGGCAGACTGTGAAAGAGAATGGCAAATTCAAACTCTTCAAAAGCAAAATCAAAGAAGTCCTGAATCCTGAGAGTATGTGGTTTTACGAATAATCCAGCCTAGGGTGGAGTAAAATAACCCCATGGCCCTAAGTCCAAACGAAATCCGTGACGCAATAAAATATCTGGAGTCAGGCAAAACATTACCTGACGAATATCGCTTCAAGCTTTTTGAGGAGAAAAGAGAGGTTGAGTTAGTTTGGAATGGTAAAACTAACGAAGTCTGCAACATTGTCCTTCCTTTTCAGACTATCGAACAAGTTGACGAACCAAGAGGAGAAAAACTTAAAGAGATTGATCAGCTCGGAATGTTTGATACTCGCGGTCGCCAAAATCGTGACTGGACGAACAAACTTATTTGGGGAGACAACAAACTAATTCTCAGTAGTCTAAAGAACGGTCCACTCCGTGAAGAAATTCAAGCTAATGGTGGTATAAAACTAATTTACATTGATCCCCCCTTTGACGTAGGCGCTGATTTCTCCATGGATATCGAAGTGGGAGATGAACAATTCCACAAACAACCAACAGTTCTTGAAGAACTAGCCTATCGCGATACCTGGGGTAAAGGAGCTGACAGCTTCATAACTATGATATACGAACGCCTAGTACTTATGCGTGACCTCCTCGCTCAAGATGGATCAATTTACGTTCACTGTGATTGGAGAGTTGTTGGATATCTTAGACTGGCACTAGATGAAGTATTTGGAAAAGAAAATTTTAAGAATCAAATCGAATGGTGTTATTCTGGACCAGGATATTGGAAAGAGTACTTTGTTCGCAAACACGATCACATACTTTTTTACACCAAATCCTCCACTGGAATTTTTAATCCTCAATTCATCGGATATAAAAGCGGAATTCATGTTAGCAAAGAAGGAATTGTAAAAACATTCGGAGGGGGACAGAAAGAAAGTATGGCTGGGGAAATTGAGCAAAGAGGTAAGCCAGCAGAGGATTGGTGGTCTGATATCTTTGCCACAGATCGGATGAGATCTGAAATAGTAGGATATCCAACACAAAAACCCGAGGCATTGCTGGAAAGAATAATCAAAGCTTCGTCTAACGAAAACGATATCGTGGCCGACTTCTTCTGTGGTTCTGGAACAACTTTGGCCGTTGCAGAAAAATTAAACCGCAAATGGATTGGGTCGGATTTGGGTAAATTTGCAATTCATACGACACGAAAAAGACTCATTGGTATTCAAAGAGAAAAGAAGGAGGATGGGAAAGACTACCGTGCTTTTGAAATCCTCAACCTAGGTCGTTATGCCCGCGAGCATTATATTGGCATCAACCCGAACCTGTCGGACGACCAGAAACAAGCCCAAATCGCCAAGAAGGAAAAGGATTTTGTCGACTTGATAGTTAAAGCATATAAGGCAGAAGCGGTTGATGGTTTCCGTACTTTCCACGCAAAGAAAAATGGCAGACTAGTGACAATCGGACCGATCAACCTTCCAGTCACTAGACTCTTTGTTGAAGAGGTTATTCTTGAGTGTATCGAAAAACAAATCACTAGGATAGACATCCTTGCATTTGAATTTGAGATGGGTTTATTCCCTCGAATTCAAGAGGAAGCAAGGAGTCGTGGTATTGATTTGGCCCTCAAATACATTCCTAGAGACGTGTTTGATAAAAGAGCAATCGAGAAAAACCAAGTCGTCTTCAACGATGTTTCATATATCGAAGTAAAACCGAGAATTAAAGGAAAAACTGTTTCCATTGAGTTGGTCGGCTTTTCTGTTTTCTACAATCAGGACAATGTCGCCCAGGTGTCAGAAGAACTAAAGAGTGGCAGCAGTAAATTAGTGATCGAAAACGGTCAAATTGTCAAAGTTTCGAAAGACAAATTAGGGATAGTTGATACTGAAATTATCACCAAGAAATGGACTGACTGGATTGACTATTGGTCCGTCGACTTTGATTTCGAAGATAAAAAAGAAATAATTAGAAGGAAAAAGGAAAATGTTGATCAACCGAAGCTTGATGGATCGACAGAGTCCAAACAGCAGAGTTTGGAAGACTATGAAGAAATTTGGACTGGGGAATATATTTTTGAGAATGAATGGCAGTCCTTTCGCACTAAGAAGAATCGCAATTTTGAAATGATTAGCGCACCAAATGAATATGCCTCCAAGGGTCGTCATAAAGTAGCAATCAAGGTCGTCGACATTTTCGGAAATGACACGATGAAAGTTATTGAGGTTACAATTTAGCAATGGCAAGAGTAAATTTTCAATCATTATTTGTTAGGCATGAAGATGGGAGTCTTGAACCGAGGCAAAGAATTAGGATTGGTGGTGTTGAGTTTGGACCAGGTGTTAGATTTACACAGGGAGTTCAATTTGCCGGTATAGATTTAACACTTTTTGTTGGCCATGATTTCGAGATAGATGTCGATAAAGGTGTCATTGTTATCAAAGGAATTTATTAAAATGACACCCACACCCAAAATTACCTTTTCTACGTCTCAGAGTAAGTTATCCGCTCCACAGATAAATTTTCCCGACCCCTACGAAGATTTGAAAAGGAAAAACGAATATCAGACGAATGTAATAATTGCGGTGTTTGTGGTTGCACTTATTACCATGATCTTCATGGGTGCCACTTTAGTAATAGATTCTTTTCATTTTAATTCAGCAACTTATAAAGAGTATTCTCAGAAAACAGAAGTACTATCTCAGCTGAATGAAACAAATAAACAGCTTTTGGAACAGAACAAACAACTCCAACAGCAAATAGTGGATTTATTTTCCGAAATTAAAACGATACTGACGACAAAAAAATAATATGGCACTACATCCAAACTTCCCAACGTCTCCATACGAAATACTTGATCCGGAAATTCGCTGGTTCCCAGCGGATGAGGTCCTGCGAGAGAAAAAGATTGGAGATTTGTTGCCTCCATTAGTTCACGAACTCAGGAAGAAAGTAAGAGAGTGGCGAAGTCTAGGGTATTTGGGCGCCTCCCATACATCAATATCTCTACTCAACTGGTGGTTCAACACGCCACATATTGTTCCCCAAGGCGACGGCGTATCAAAAGAATTCAGGTATTACTTCGCCCAGAGAGAAGCGGTCGAAACAATCATCTATTTACATGACGTGGCTCAGATCAAAGACAAATATGATCTACTCAGATTTGACACCTCCGGCCAAGTAACTCCTAGCATGATCACGGAAAACTGGAAACGGTTTGTAATCAAGATGGCCACAGGAAGTGGAAAAACAAAAGTAATAAGTCTACTAATTGCCTGGGAATACTTTCATAAGCTCTACGAATCGGATTCTGATTTAGCCAGAAACTTTCTAGTCATTGCACCAAATATTATCGTTCTCGACCGACTCCGAACCGATTTTGACGGACTCAAGATATTCTTTGATGATCCAATACTCCCAGATGATGGTTATGGTGGCCAAAACTGGCACAATGATTTCAATCTCGATCTTCATATCCAAGACGAAGTGAAAGTTACTAACAAAATAGGAAACTTATTTTTGACGAATATTCATCGAGTTTATGAATCGAAAGATAAAACATCTAGTTATTCAGACGAAGATACATCAGGCTATTTTCTTGGTACCAAGCCAGTGGGAGCTACCAACGAGTCAAAGATCGATCTAACCGAAATAATAAAAGAGATCGACGAATTGTCAGTTTTTAACGATGAAGCACATCATATTCATGACGAAAAAATGGCGTGGTTTAAGTCAATCGAGAATCTTCACAACCGTCTATTAATGAAGGGGGGAAGTATCGCGCTTCAGATCGATGTCACAGCCACCCCAAAGCACACAAACGGTTCAATCTTTGTACAAACAGTCTGCGACTACCCCTTGGTTGAGGCAATCTATCAAAACGTTGTCAAACACCCAGTCCTTCCAGACAGCGCGAGTAGAGCAAAACTAGCCGAGAAAACTAGTTCTAAGTTTAGTGAGAAATACTCCGATTATATTGATTTGGGATATATCGAGTGGAAAAAAATTTACGAAGAACACAAACATCTCAAAAAGCCGATATTGTTTGTAATGACCGACGATACAAAAAATTGTGATGAAGTCGCTGAATATCTTGAAGCAAAGTATCCAGATCTAAAAGATGCCGTATTAGTCATCCACACCAAAGATAACGGGGAGATTTCAGAAACAGTTAAGGGGAAGGATAAGGAAGAGTTAATAAGACTTCGAAAAGAGGCAAACGGTATCGATAACTGGGATAGCAAATATAAGGCAATTGTCTCGGTCCTAATGCTTAAAGAAGGCTGGGATGTAAAAAACGTGACCACCATAGTTGGACTTCGACCATACTCTTCAAAGAGCAACATATTACCCGAGCAAACGCTTGGACGCGGTCTCAGGCGAATGTATCGGGATCAAGAAGGCTTAACAGAATACGTAAGCGTTGTCGGTACAGATGCCTTTATGGATTTTGTAGAATCCATCAAGAGTGAGGGAATCATTCTTGAGAGAAAGCCGATGGGTGAGGGTAACGCTCCAACAGCACCAATTGTTGTCGAGATCGACAAAGAAAATCTCAAGAAAGATATCGAAAAGCTAGACATCGAGATCCCCATAATGACACCTAGAATCTACCGGGAGTACAAGAATCTTTCAGATCTTACCGTATCCTCGTTTGTTTTCAAACCGGATGAGTATAAGCAATTTTCAGAGGAAGAGAAAAGGGAAATAATCTTCAAAGACATCACCAAAGACGAAATCGCACATATCACGACACTCGATAGCTTAACGGTTACGGACTATCAAAGTGTCATCGGATATTTTGCACGACTAATTATGTCAGAACTTAGGTTAGTATCAGGATTCGATATTTTATGTGAGAAAGTTAAAGACTTTGTCGAACACAACCTATTCACTAAAAAAGTAGACCTAACTGACCTAAATACTCTAAGAAACCTCTCCGAAACCGAAGTTTCAAGAACAATAGTCGAGACATTCAAGAAACAGATAAATGAACTCACTGTGAAGGATAAAGGAGAAGCAGAAATTCGTGAATATATAAAGATCAGCAAATCACGTCCATTCGTAGTAAAAAATCAGGCAATGTTGGTACCTCAGAAGAGCGTATTTAACCGAGTCGTTGGTGATAGCCACTTTGAACTCGAATTTGCTGCTTTTCTCGAGGGATGTACTGATATTGTTTCCTATGCCAAAAACTATTTTGCTGTCAATTTCAGAATTGATTACAAAAATGCAGATGGGGAAATCAAAAATTACTATCCCGACTATTTTGTAAAAACAGATAGTAAAAACCTCTGGATAGTTGAGTTAAAGGGAGAAGAAGATCTTGATGACGAATTGAAAACTAATCGACTTTCTCAGTGGTGCGACGATATAAATAGGCAACAGAGCAAGATCAAATATTCTTGGTTGTACGTTAAGCAAGAGGGTTTTAATAAATACAAACTACAGTCTTTTCAGAAATTGGTTCGCGTCTTCAATAAATAATGAAGATCACCGTCATCGCCAAGCCCAAGAAGAAAAAGGAATTCGTCGAGCAAATCACGCCGACTCACTATGTTGTTTCCGTCAAAGAACCGGCCGAGCAGGGGAGAGCTAACTACGCCATCATCCAGGCACTCGCCAAATACTTCGCGGTTTCACCAAGTGAGATCGAAATCGTCTCTGGTCACACCAATAAAATTAAGACCTTCGAGATTCCTGACCACTTCAAAACCTTTGAACCAGTCCCCCACCAGAAAAAACTTTTCTAAGTACTTAAACTTTCCACTCGCCAGACCTCAATCGCCAAACCCTGGCCGTCTCCGTTTCTTCGTCAAATACCCCGTGGTTATAGAACTGTGTCGCTCGACCTCCTCTGATAAATAAATCGTGAACTCCGGCTGTGTCCAACTCATTCATATCCACATATTTTGTCGATAAACCCTCCGGTAGAATGTGCTTTACTTTTGATTCCGGCGCCGTATCGTTCTTTTTCGAGTTGTAGAAAATTGTCAATTTAGTCAGTCTGGCTTTTTCACCCAGAACTTTCACCAGTTCGCCCAAACTAAAGTCCTTATTCACGGTAATTCCGGGTAGGTGGAACGCTACCCGCAATTCGCCCTTGTCGCCGGCGTCAATATCCGCGACCACCGCCCAGCAGGTGGCGACCATATAGAAGAAAAACTCGTCACCAGGTTTCCCTATCACCAGATCAGAGGTATCGACGACATAGCTTCTATCTCCAGTCGCCTCAAAAGTTAGTACTGCTAAGTCAGTCAGAGGACCATCCCCGCGCCAACGCTCAATTGCCTGGCGGTACTCTTCGCCGTCTTCGCCCCAAACCGCCTCAAAATGGCTTTCCAGGTCTGCTTCCGGGATGAAGATTTTTGTTATCCTCGTCCCTTCATGCCACCCCAGAGCTTTCCTGACGTTTTCCGTCTGTAGATCACGATAGAACTCTGCCGGGTGGGCAAACATGACATGCTCAGGATCCATATCTAATACACTATCACAAGCGGCGATCGTTATTCGATTAGAGAATTATCCAAACCTGGCCGTGATCTGCGGATATCTCGCCAAGATCCTGGCCGAAAGTTCCCGGGAAAGCTCGGCGATCTCTGCCCGACTAAAAGAAAACGTCGTCAGCCTTACCTTTCCTGACCTCATCAACTCCAGAAACTCATCCGCTTGATGAGCATAAAGTCCTTTGTCTTGTTTGTCGTCAGGACTTTTCTTGCGCAATATCAATTTATCCCAGTTGGCTTCTGAAATATCAGTGTCCCGGGGTAGAAAAACTATTTCCCTGACATCAGAAGCGACGCGACCCTTCAAGGCTTCACCGGTACTTGGGTCGGCACCGAAGACTTCTTTCCCTGATTTTGGGTCAGCATTAAGCACCTCTACTGTTCTTCTGACGTTTTCAATAAAACCCGAGGGTCTAAGTTGGTAGAAACACCTCTGATCGAGCTGCTTGGTTATTTTTACCTCGCCAAGCATCTTAACCACCCTATTTTCGGTATCAAGCCAAGCCAGATCCGGGTTCCGGCGAACTTCGCTGGCCAAATTTAGAACGTTAGGATTACGAAGTACCCCAAGCAACCTCTCGCTTGTATTGATATCCGTTAGCTCGGTCGACCGAGGCATTTCTTTTCCATCGACTACTACTGGTACTTGGGAGTATTCAGCCGCCACCAAAATTTCTGCCAACTCTCCTGCCACCACGCCGCCCAAGTTAATTTCAGAAACATCGTTGCCCTCGATCGTTCGAGTCCGCAAGTGCCCATAAAGCCGTTCGACCAGATCGTCGATTGGAGGTAACCAGCGCAAGACCTCTTCTTGGCTGGCACTGACTTCTGGAGTCAGTATTCGTACTTCCTTTTTAGTTTTCTCAAGCGGAATTTTGTAAGCAGAAATATCAGGAGTGGTTTTGACCTGTTCTATTGTCGGTTCCGGCATGAATCCAATATGACACACACGTTCTCAAATAACCAGGGAGGGGAGAAGCCTATAGTTTGATTTTCAAGCCAATTTGTAGTAGGATTCCCCTCACTTGCACCTTGAAATTTCTGCAGTCTTCCACGCACGATTTGTGCGCTAATTCTGTCCGCCAAACCATTGCTCGCGGAGGAGCAAATGACAACCAAACCCGGTTACGTTTTGGTCTATGACGTCTACACCTGGAAGTTCTACCGCAACCTGATTATCACCTTCATCGTGGTCCTAGGCCTCAACTGGCTGGCGCCGAAGGTCCTGCCATTTGGCATCTTCGGGCTGTTCTACGTCAAGTTTGACCTGGCCAAGCTGGCAACGATCCCCTGGTTTCTGTTGCTCGTTGGCCCCGGCCTGGCCATTCTTCACGCCCTACTCACCAAAAGAGCACGCGACGAGAACCTAGAGATCGTGGAGAAAACAAGAGAAGCAGTCAGGACATCCATTCTCTGCGGCATCTTCGAAGAGGTGAAATTTCGCTGGTTGCGCTTCTTCCTGGCCATCTACTTCTTCTGGGGGATTGATACCCTCACCAAGGCCATCTGGACAAGTGATTTATGGCAGATATCCACCAAGTATTGGTGGCTCTCCATCCCCGTGATCCTCGTGGCTCTGGTCATCCTCAACTTCGCCGCCCTGATTGGAAGCGGGATACTTCAGGACGAAACCATCAGGGGGCTTCGAGTCAACCTGGTTGCCCTCATCGTCCTCCTCGCCGGCATTGCGGTCGACATCGCCATCATCGCCCTCGTCGGTTGGTCTTGGATCAAATGGGTCTACGACGTGGCGTACATCCCCGTCGTGAATCTCATCACCCAGGGCAGGCTCAGCGAATTGCTCACCAACTACGGCTGGGCGACGGCCGCCGCACTGGTCAGCGTGAACTGGACCTTCGGCTTTGGTGGCGGCCACAACTATGAGGGCCCGATCGGCATGATCAATGCCTGGATCATCGGCATGATTATGTTCTGGATGGTTTTCAACTTCGGCCTGCCGATCGCCATGCTCGTCCACGCCGGCTACGACGTCCTCCTCAATGTGATCGAAACCACGGACGCCGTCTCCGAACTCGGGTCCAAGGAGACCTAACCCCGCAGAAATTCAGAATGCATGAAACCCCACGTCGCAAGGCGCGGGGTTTTTTGTGATATACAGAACGGCACATTTGCCCTCTAGGCGCGGATAAAAAGTTTATCGCTCGGCAGTCTCACTTTCACTGTCTTTGCCGCCGCGTCATCTGCCGCCCGAAAGCCAACCGCCATGGCACAAACAGACTTCAGCCCTCGATCGTGGAGAGCCAAGAGCTCATCAAACTTCGAGTTATCGAATCCTTCCATCGGACAAGCGTCGATATCGTTCAGCGCCGCCGCCATTAACCCAAAACCCAATGTGATGTATGCCTGACGTGCCGCCCAACTCGAAAGTTCGTCTGGTGTTTTGTTGTTTATAAATCCAAGCAACATTTGTTTATAGCCATCAAGGCTAGCCATTTCAACTCCCCTTGTCTTACCAACCAGTTCGACGTGATTCTGGATATCATCTTCAGTAATATTTTTCTGAACACAAAAGACCAAATACATAGCACTATCTGTTACCTGAGGCTGTCCATAGGCCACCTCTCTCAGCTTGAGTTTCATTTCCGGTTTCTTCACGACCACGACCCTGAAGTTCTGCAGCCCAAAAGAGGTTGGCGCCATCCGAATCGCCTCGAGAACGATATTTTCTTGCTCTGGTGTCAGTTTTTTGGATGGATCAAACTTCTTGGTCGCATAACGCCAAGTTAGAGCATCAATAGTTTTGTTAGGCATAAATTTTTGACATTAATTTTGTAACGAATACTCATACTAGCACAATCAATGTTCAATTGCCAACCAAATTATCTCCTTATTATGCTATTGTTATAAGCATGGAAAAAGAAAAATGTCCCAAGTGCGGTTCTTTACTCGGTGAGATCGTCGAGACTGCCACCAGCAAAAAACTTCAACGCTGTTCAGCTGGTAGTTGGAACAAAGAAACCAAAAAAAACGAGGGTTGTGACTACGTCAAATGGCTCACCGTCGAGCCTCAGGCGCTAGATGAAAAATGTCCCAAGTGTGGCCAACCCCTGGTTCTCCAATTCACCCGTTTCGGCAAGAAGATGAAGAAATGCAGTGCCGGCGGCTGGGACAAAGAAGCCAAGAAAGCCACCGGTTGTGACTACGTTGAGTGGATCAACGGCACCACCGAAAAACTCGATGAAGATTGTCCCCAGTGTGGCGAAAAGTTGGTTCTGTACACAACCGCTAACGGTAAAAGGATGAAGAAGTGCTCGACTTCCGGCTGGGACGCCAAAGCCCGTAAAGCCACCGGTTGTACTTACGTTGAGTGGCTCAAGGGCAACTTTGGTAAACCCAGTAATGGAGAGGAATTCCTACCGCCTGACGATGGTATTGCCTTCTAATACCCTATAGAATTGCCAATTCCTCAATTTTAGGTTAGAATCTGGCTACGATCACTGATTGCTAGCACCTTAAGGAGGCTTCCTATGAAGTCGAGATCGCTTGGGGACATCATCGGACCTAGCGGGGTCCATCACCACTCCTATACCGTGGCCCGAGGCAAGCTGGCCCTAGCCCAACTTTTTTTCACCGACCAGCACTGGAGCCTCGAAGAGAAACTGACGGTCAAGGCAGACTGGGGCACGGCTATCTTTATCCGGCCGCCCCACAGCCAGAGTTACATCCAACTCACCGACGCCAACGATACCCCGGAGGATGACACTTGCACTGATGCCTATCACCTGTGCATCTCCGTCCAGCAAACCACCGCCGTTAACGCTGCGGTGGCGATGTACGTCTGGGGGCTCCAGCACGACCTCTTTCACGGCACCACAATCGAACTAGCTAACCCCAAACAGACGAAGTTGTTCGTCTACATTAGAGGGCTGTTTCGGTTCGCGATCGAAGTGACCCAGGTCAAGGACTTCCGCTACCTATGACCGCTACCTGTGGGGGCCGTACCCAATCGGCCCCCCAAATCATTATTTTTGCTACAATCGCCCTATGTCAGAAACACTTCCGCGTTACACCATCGAACAGGTCGTTTCCGTCGAGTATCGACGCCTTGCCCGACTTCGCCTCGAAAAAGGTGATCAGGCCTACGTTAAGGCTTTGGGTGAAAGAGTGGCCGATATTTTGGTCCTCCTAACTGAGGGAAATGGCGAAGATCCTCTCCGTTTATTTGGTGAAGTTAACCTTGAGAATCTCATCGCCGTCGCCAAGAGTTTCGAGGACAAAGGTGTCTTTCTTTCCGCTATTCATGGTTTATGCAGCGCTATAAACAACGAAGGCATCGGTCCCGACCATACCGAACTAGATACCCTTTTAACTAGACCGGAAATCAGTCGGGCCGTGGCAGATCTTGTCGAGGCTATCATCGATCACATGAACTTCAACATCGGCAGTGACCTCACACTATACGAGGCACTAGAGAATTTCCTGTCGGTCGACGACTGGGAGGTGAGGACTTTTGTTCTCGGTATTTTCAAAGGACTGCGCGAACACAACATCATCGAGTCTTCCTCGATCTCCTAAGAGTACTGTAATTTCAAAAATAGGTTAGAATACGGCCTGTATGGGCAGGCAACTCATCGAAGGTGAGCAGTTTCTTAGGGAACGGTTGGAGGAGTTGCGAGCTAGGGCCGAAAAATATTTTCCTGGGGCTAAATATGTCAGCGTTTACTCGCACACTAGGAGAGAGATGGTTCAAATACCGATTGAGTTTGCCATCGCTTCCCAATTTGGTCATGCTCCCGACTACGGTTCCGGCGTTTTCGAAGGCGGCAGCGCCGTGATGAATGAAATCACTGGTGAACCCAGTCTTATTCTCGACGCCCAGCGAGTCTGGCGGCTCTTTCACCGTTCCTTGCCGGCCCGTGGTTATCACTCTCCCATTTCCGAAGCCGAACTTTCGGCCGCTACCCTTGATCTGATCGCCGCCAACGGACCAGATCTCTTTCGCCATCCCAAAACTTCCGGTTTTTGTCGTGCCTATATTCGACCGACCATGCAGCCGGCCTCTCTGGCGGGTTTTGGCATCTCGCTTCGACCGGACTACCCGATAGATGTTGGTATTGCCGCCTGGGCTTGGCCTGACTACCTTCCCCCAGAGTTGGTTCAGAAAGGCGGTGTCGTGGCCGTTACCGGCCACCAGCGACTCTTTCCGATCACCGGTAAGCACGCCAGTAACTACGGCGCCGCCGTCAAAGAAAGCTCTCTAGCGCGTACTCTTGGCGCCAGCGAACTGATCTACCTGGCTCCGTATTTGATCGATAGAAATGACCACCTCTACTGGGCTGACCCCAACAACCTAGAACTAAAGCTTGTCGATGGCGTCCTGGCTGATGGCCCGGGTGAAGAGATCATTGCACTTTCTGCCGATCAAAAGACCATTACTTATCCCCCGATGCGTGTTAATCGTCTTGGTGGCACCGTCCTATTTTATATTGTTGAATTCATGGCTAAGAATCTCGGTCTCGACACTCGGGAGGCGGACATCACTCTGCATGACCTCCGTGCCGGTAAGTACGCCGGCCTGGCCATGGTCGGCAACGCCGTCAAGGTCACCCCCATGCGCCAACTAAATCTTTATCGCGACAACGAACTTCACGAAACCATCGAACTTTTTGCCGCCGGCCACGTTCCCGAGATGCTCGAACAGCTTCGGGCCCGCTGGGAAGGGGAGACTAGGGGACTGATCGCACCTAGTCACTCATCCCTGCTCACCCCGGTTTCTTTCACTACCCCATAGTGTTGACTAAAAGCCATTTTAGGACTAAGATATAGCCGCAATCAAACCAAGTTGCAGCACATTCGATCTAGATAAAGGAGGTCGCCATGGGCGACGTACAACCCTTCAGTTTTACCCACCTGGTTCGGGAATACATCTCTAATACCTCCCGGACCTGGGACCCCGGACTGCGTGTTCAGACCGGCCGTCTCAACCGGGTCGAGGAATTCATGGGGAAGATCGGCTTTGAGCGCGTTCCGAAGGCCGAAAAAGGCTCGAAGGAACGGATGTTCATGCACCCATCTTCCAATTCTCTCGGCATCCTGCTGTACGAGGACGATCGATTTCCTCCGGACTACTTGATGACCGACACCACTGATCTCTTGATCAACATCGAGCTGTCGATCGCTGACCTGATGAAGGCAACCGAAGAGATCACCTCATGGCTCGACGAAGTCGGGATGAGTTGGAATATCAGCTACCCGAACGGCAACGTGGCGTTGTTGGTCCCGGGACTGTTTTCATTCCGGATCGGCCTCTTCCCCGCCGCCGAACCAGCCTAAACCAAGTGGGGCCGTAACCAATCGGCCCCACTAATCTTTTTCCTTAGCCTTTTTCTTTCCTTCCAGATTAACTCCAAACTTTTCCAGTAACCAGGAGTTACATTCCCTGATCATTCTGTCGGACCCGTCATTGTTAATCACATGATCACTCATCTCAAAAGTTGCCTTGCTTTGTTGACCCATAGCATCTTCGCCGATACCCAGATCGCGATCATTAGCCCTCCAGAAATCCTCCTCCGTGACGCCATCCTCCCCCCGTTTCTTCGCCCGCTCCAGATACCATCTCAATCTTAACTCTACCGGGGCATCTACTCCGATGATAATGCCACCCATCTGTTCTTTTACGTACATCGCTTCCCCCGGATTCCTGATGCCATCGATGACTACCAACTTTGCGTCCGTTGGTATCAAAAACAAACTTCTCTCAACCAAGACTGCACTTCCGAAAATCGTTCTCAGTTCATTGCCGATATTCTGCAAAGTCTCCCGGACTCGTACTAACCCCCGCCTGTCAGCTTCCTCACGGACTCGATCAGAGGTACTGGTATAGAAAAAACCATTGGCGGCCAGATACTCTGCCAAAAACCCTTTCCCTCCGGAAATTGGCCCGACCAAACCAATCACGACCCGTTTCATAAGTGAAACCAGTATATAGGCAGGAGCCACAATGTAAAATAGGGACTATGGCAAAACAAACAATCACTCTCGAGGGCCGCAATATGGTTCGTGATGCCCTGGTCAGCAGCCACAAAATTCAGTCCGTTCTGATCGCCAACACCGTTCTCGACGACCCCCGTATCCGTGAGATTGAAGGCTTGGCAGGTAAGCAGGGTATTGCCTGCGAGAAAGTCCGTCCCGAACAGATCGAACATCTCACCGAGTCCGGCAATGCTCAAGGCGTGATCGCCTATATGGAACTTCCGGAAACCCCCGTCCTCGAAGAAATCCTGAAAGCGAAACGGAACCCCTTTCTGATTTTAATCAACAAACTCGACTACGAACAGAACCTCGGTGCGATTCTTCGCTCTGCTTGGGCTGCGGGCGTTGACGCTGTTATTGTCCCCAATACCGGTGTTCACGAAATCACGCCAGTCGTTGCCAAGGTTTCTCAAGGAGGCGCCGCCTATGTGCCATTGATCTCCCAAAGTCTTTTCCAGGCTCTCTCGACCATCAAGAAATATGCCGTTCCGGTCGTTGGTGTCGAGGTCGACCTAGGGAATGACTACACCAAACAAAATCTAAAAGGCCCGGTCGCCCTTGTCTTTAGTGGGGAAGCCGTCAGTCTCTCCGAACCGCTCAAAAAATACTGTGATGCCTTCATCAACATTCCGATGGTCAAAAATGTCGCTTCCCTTAACGTCAGTGTTGCTGTCGCCCTGATCATGTTCGAGAAAACCCGCCAGGAACGCGCTTGATTTTCTCCATATTTAACCTATAATAAGCGTACTCACATTCGCCACACCAATAGGAGGTAATCGAATGGGAAAAGTACTTCTGTACCTTGTCATAGTTGGCGCCATTGTCTTCCTTGCCGCTGGCTGTGACGCAGCACTGGGAGCACAGGTTCAGCCAGAACAGGCTATTTCCGCCATGGCCTCGGCTGGCTATGCGAATGTCAGCATTGTCAGCCGCGATAACTGGCTGGTTGACCTCAAAGGCTGTGCCAGCGAGGACAATGCTCTCTTCAACATGGCTGCCACCAACCCTCGCGGGGAAGTCGTAACCAACGCCTACGTTTGCGTAGGCTGGCCCTGGAAAGGGGCCACCATCCGCTACCACTAGCGGAATCAGCGCTCCCGGACAAAAATCCGGGGGCGCTTTTCATTTCTCTTTCTCTGCCTCGTACTTTTCCGCGTCCGCTTTCGTTGGATGAATTGTTCCGTCCGGATGATTGGCGGGGGAGTAGATCGTATAAAGTTTCAGTGGTTCCGTTGCCGAGGTGTTGATAACGTTGTGGTTCGTCCCGGCAGGCACGATCACCACCATGCCGTCGCCAATTATTGTCTCCTCGCGATTCAAAATTACTTTGCCACTCCCCTTTTCAAACCTGAAAAACTGGTCTACATTCTGGTGGACTTCCATACCGATCTCTTCATTCGGCAGCAAACTCATCAACACTAGCTGTGAGTGAGGGGCGGTGTAGAGAACCTGCCGGAAATTATTATTCGCCAAAGTTAATTCTTCAATATTTGCGTGATAGCCAATCATGTATAGTAATAATTGTTAACATCTTCAGTATAGCCAAATCATATGGACGAAGACTTCAAAACCACCACCAGTCACGTTGTAATCAGAGCCTGGGCCGAAAGCCACGGCGGCAAGCCGGCTCTTATCGTCGACTCAAACCGACTCGATCGAGAGGTTGGTCTTCGGATCGATTTTCCTGGAAAAACAGACGAGGCTCTGTTGAGTCAGGCTCATCACAATAAGGACGTCAGCTGGGATGAGTTCTTTAAGGTATTTGATGAAAATGAACTCGCCTTTGATTATCTTGAAGAACCGGGAGAGACCGAGCTCGTCGACGCCTACCGTTTCCTGAAACGGGATCTTCTCAATGAAAAAGCGAGCACCACCCCATTTAACACCGAAGATTTCGCCAAAGCCATTCGCGACGGCGAACCGGCCTTTTTTACCCACGACGGTAAAGATGAAAATCCCCACGAGCGGGAAATCCCGGCCGAGGAGCAGGACAGTTCCAAAGGCGAAGAGGAAATCAGCGGCGACGCCCCCGATCCGGAGTCCGACGATGACGTCACCCAGTCAGCCAAAGAAGTTGGTTATCTCGAACCGGACGATCCCCAGGCCAAGCACGATCAAGAATAGGCTACAATTGCACCATGGTTTCCTTTCTGACCAGGCAGGAGTTTCGCGACATCTATTCAAAAGTGCCTCGACTTTGTGTTGATATCATAATCAGACAAGCCGGCAAAATCCTTTTATCTAAGAGAAAGATCGATCCGTACAAAGGTTTTTGGCACATTCCTGGTGGAACAGTCTATTTTGGTGAAACCTTAGAACAAGCTGCCAAGCGAGTCGCCAAAGACGAACTCAACTTAGAGGTATCGGTAAAGTCCTTAATTAGCTACCTCGAGTTTTCGGATGAATACAAAGGCGGCTGGCATGGTTGGCCGATTAGCCTTCAGTTTGAAGTTGAAATTATATCTGGAGAAATTAAGAGCGATTATCAAGCTAGTAAGATTCAATTTTTTGACAAAATTCCTCAAAACACCGTCGAAACTCAGAAAAAATTCCTTTCCGAAAAACTCAACTTTCAGGTAGCTAGTAACATCTTCTGAAAAAACAAATCCACGACCCCGTCCTTTGTGCCTTGATCCAACTTTAAAGGTACCTCCGGAATTAAAGCATATTTCACCAACTTTCGATTAATCGCCCAGTAATCAAACTCACCGCTCTCTTCATAACCACCCTCCGGGAGAGGTACGTGGCGATAACCATCTATAAATTCATATCCAAGAACCACGTCATGGGGGTCGTCGGTACCAGTCAGTAGACCAACACCGAGGTTCCTCACCGCCTTTTTAAAAGCGATCCACTCTGGATCATTAGTGCAGTTATGGTCACCGCTTTGGTACATATAAAAAGTATCAAGCGCCGGCTCCTCATGAAACGAAATAAATAGGTCGAACTGACCATATTCTTTAACGATCTCCATGTTTACCCTTACTTCCTCGATAGGGGAGTCATCAAAGAAACTCCGGTTCAGGTCAACGCCATCACCGTTTTTCCTTTTTCTTATCTCCACCGCCGATGGGCTCACCACCGGGACAAAAACAAAATCAGGCAGGAAATCATGATGTTTTTCGACCGCTTTTTTAACGCTCTCGATCACCTTATACTCATCTCCATGTGTCCCACTGTGGATCAACAATTTTGGTCTTAAGCCTTTCACGAAGTAATCGATTCGAGCCTTTCCAGCCAATTTACTTTTCAAAACCATAACTGAATACTACATACAAACCCATAATTAAGTAAAGTAGCCGAGCCTCTTGACTCTTAGGATTTTCTTAGGGAAAACTTAGGATCTTCTTATTTCTATAAGGTATTATTCCACCAGTTACCAACCAATAAAAAAGAAAGAAGGTGAAACTAAATATGAAAAAATTAACTCTCGTAGCCTTAATACTATCAGTCATCGCTCTTGGTGCCTCAGCCACCCCAACCTATGCCTTTAGTTGGAACTGGAAAGCCCTTCGAGCCGAAATCTCTGCAGATAAGCAAGACGTTCGTGGAGACCGACAGGATCTTCGTAAAGATCAGCACGATACCAATCTCGATCGTCGACTAGAAGTTGCCGGAAGACGGGTCAACCGCCTCAAGCACCTCTATGATCTCTTGGTTAAGTGGGAAGGCAAACTCCAAGCCAGAGTCGATAACGCCAAAAACGCCGGTAAGGACGTCTCTGCCATTCAGCCAAATCTGGATGACATGTCCGCCAAACTAGCCGATGCTAAGACTCAATACGATGCCGTTGTGACCCTCGTCGATTCGCTCAAAACAAGCACCGACAAAACCAGCGTCGTCGCTAGCATCAAGAATGACTTTAAAACCATTCTCGCCGACTTAAAAGCCGCCAAAAAAGACGGTAAGGAGGTCAGGTCCCAAATCAAGTCACTGGGTTACTAATCAGTAACGGACAGATGAACAGAAAATCCTCCACCCGGAGGATTTTTTGTATTTGTTTACTTCCCACCAACGGTTTTTCTTCCTTCTCTCTTCATTTTTGACAGCCAGTCCTCGCTTCCGGGAATGATCATATCCTGACCAAAAAGGTCCTTTTCGAGTCTCATCACCACGACCTCACCGCTCCTGAAGGCCCCGATTGCTTCCTCTGACCACCCCCTGGCTCGCAGCATGGCCAAAAGATCCTCCTCCTCTCCCAGTGCGATAAAAGCATCATTTCTCTGTTCAAAACCACCCGGCCCAAGCGTCGGCGCCGGCCTGATGATCTCAACCTTGCTCGGGTCTCCTTCTTCCTCTGGTGGTTTTTTCTCTAGATCCCCCTCTCTTTCCGCTATCTTTATTAATTCTAGCATCGCTTGGTGTAAGATATTCTTATGAACAACTTTTCCGTTTTTCTATCCTCGCCTTTTAACCAACCCTACGTTTACGCTCTCCTCGTGGCTGATCTCATTCTCCGCGGTTTAGCACTGTATAAAAGCGCCCGTCAAGAACAGAAGATCTGGTTTATCGCTCTCTTGATCGTTAATACTCTTGGCGTTCTACCGCTTGTTTACTTGGTCCTTCAAAAGCGGGCGAAAGTTAAACCTGCTGCTAAAAAAACGATCCGCCGAAAAAGATAAACATCCATGACCAAGTACAAACAGTATTTTCAAGAAATGCTTGCGGACCAAAAAAAGGTCTTTGATGACTTTAAAAAAATTCATGATCTTTTCGCCGCCGACCGGATGAAATACCAGGACGAATTCAACCGTCAGGGCGCGACTGTCATGGATATCATCCACGACTGGGAAAAACGACTTTGTGCCCGCATGGAAGGTGGTAAAAACGGTGTTTACTCTGCCAATCTCTCAGAGAAGTTCAAGGACGAGATCAGAAAAATCTTCCCGAAGATAGACCTTGTCGGCGTCAAACTTACTTTTGCGAAATAAGCAAAAACCGATTCTTTCCGTACTGATCTGTCCTGATCTCAAGCTTGTATTGTGTAAACTCCTTAAAGTTATCCAAAAGGTGACTTTCGTCTATTTCCAGCACAGCCTTCCCGTCATCTCCCAGGTATTTATCCAACTTTTGTAAGAATCTTTTTATTACCGCCAATCCGTCTGGTCCTCCGCCTAAAGCAATCACCGGCTCGAACTGAATGACTGATCTGTCCAAAGTTGGTAGGCGAGAGGAGGGGATATAGGGCAAGTTAGCGATGACCAAGTCAAATTTTATCTCCGGGTAACCGGAAAATAAATCGCTCTCCAAAAAAAGCAGATTACTTTTTTCTCCCAAAATTCTTCCAGCATTTTTCCTAGCCACCCCCAAAGCTTTTTCAGAAATATCAGATAGATAAGCCTCAACCTCGACCTTATTTTTTTCTAACCGCTTCATCAAGGTGATCCCGATACAACCACTGCCGGTACCAATGTCTGCCAGGCGGACCTTATTTTTTCCCAACACGATTTCTTCAGCAAGCTCAACTAAGTCTGCTGTCTCTACTCTGGGTATTAGGACATCCGGTGTCACCTCGAACTCGTCATCAAGGAAAGGTGCCCAACCGGTAATGTACTCGACCGGGGCCTCGTCGTATTGAGTCAAGTCATGATCGGCCAAACCATGCTTTATCAGTTGGTTCTTTTCGTAAATCGTCCAGTCTCTTGCCATGCTACTTTTTGACGAACAATTCATAAAGCACGATTGCCGCGCTCTCGGCCACATTCAACGAGTCCACCCGTTCATGAATCGGGATCCGCAGCAAAGTTTGACAAGTATTCTTCGCCTCAGTCGAAAGTCCTTTAGCCTCACTTCCAAACAAAACCAATATCCGTTCGCTCTGACCATAGTCTTTATTAAAAACAGACAGATTTACACTGTCGTCCTGAAGACTAGTGCCAATGCCGAAATAATCTGTCTTCTTCATTTCTTCAGAGAGCCGACCGATCGAATCAAACTCAACAAGATTTAAGTGAAATAGCCCACCCATACTGGCCCGAACCACCTCAGGATGGAAGAACTCGACGGCGGGTTTGATGATATACAGATTATTAATTCCAAATGCGGCGCATAGTCTAGCAATCGAGCCAAGATTACCCGGATTGGCAATATTTTCCAACACCACACCAGTCCCCGGCAAGATTTCACTGCGAGTCAATTTTTGTTTAAAAACTCCGCCGACTCCTTGGACATCTTTCTTGACTGACAATGCCTCGTACAAATTTTTATCCACCGGAAAATGCTTCTCGTCAGGTACCAGCGATAATATCTTTTTCTTATAGTCTGTATCTATTTCAGAGGGAACATAAACTAACGACAAAATCTCCCAGTTGTTGGCCAACGCCTGTGCCACAAAATTCACTCCATCTACAAAAAAACTCCCCGTCTCTTCGCGGTACCTTTTGTTTTCTATCAGTTTTTTGATCTCCCTGAACCTGGCATTCTGCCTCGAAGTAATTGTTTCCATACCCAAATATTGTACTAGACTATAGCTATGAGAGTTCTTGGGGTTGACCCCGGCACTGGTCGGCTTGGCTGGTCCATCATCGAAAAAGAAAAAGGCAAAGAAGCTTTGGTCGATTGTGGCTGTATCGAAACGCCGGCCCACACCGACTTGAATATCAGGCTGGAAATAATTTTTAACGAACTAAGTCGCATCATCAAAAAGTTTCAGCCGAGTGAGGCCTCAGTTGAAGATTTATTTTTCGCCACTAATCGGAAGACAGTGATGTCAGTTGGAGCTGCCCGTGGCGTGGTTCTCCTAGTTTGCCAACTCAGTCACCTCAAAATCAGTAGCTACACCCCGCTCCAAATAAAATCCGCGATCACCGGTTACGGTAGCGCTGATAAAAAACAGGTCGAATTCATGGTCAAACAAATTCTCAAAATTAAAGACCTGAAGCAGATTGACGACACCGTTGATGCCATCGCTGCCGCCCTTACCCATTTTTCTTTTTCACGAATTCCGGCGTAAAATACCGCCATGCCTATTGTTGAAAGGGACTCTCCCGAACCGGAGTGGCTTGATAATTACTATGGTTGTTGCGTCATTCGCACGCTCGAAAGTATGTTTGGTCAAACACTGGGCTATGCCGTGCGAGCCCCTGAGGAAGTTTACCGCCTCCGGTATGAACAGGTCACCACAGTGGAGCGTGAAATTAAGGAAATGAGGTGGTGGCGCAACGATCTCCGCTTTAAGGGTTACACAACCGCCGAAATTGACGAAGAATTCAGGCAATTTAGCCTCTTGCACCTTAGGCGCGACAAGCCCCGTATTCTTGAAGAGATTCTTCCAATCTGGCAAGCGACGGACCCTGAACTAGCACCACTGATTACACGGTTGGAACCGCAGTTTGTCAATCAACCATTTTCCCGTTTAAGGCGCTTAAGCTACGGCCGTGAGGCAGTTGGTATTATCTGTTACTATCCATCCCCACACATGTTTCACCTTAGGCTCGGGGAAGACTTTAGTGACGAAGGCGATTTCCGTGAAGATATTCAAAACACTATAGCTGCGGGAGGAATGGGTTACTTTCTCGGGCGAAGCCGATCAGAAATCGGATTTTCCGCCTTAATCGCCCGTCCAGGGTGTTAGAATGGGTTCATGATTGGTTTTCTTTCGGGTATTGTAAGGTCAATTCGCGGTCACCAAGCCATCATTCTCGTTGGCGGTGTTGGTTATTCCGTTTCCCTACCAACTAACCTGGCCGTCTTGCCCGATCAAAAGCTCGATCTTTTTATCCATACCCACGTCCGCGAAGACGCCCTGACCCTTTTTGGTTTCAAAGACGAACCATCCCTCGATCTTTTTGAAAAACTCTTAACTGTTTCCGGCGTCGGACCAAAATCCGCCCAGACGATCATCTCCGCCGGCTCCGCCGAGGTAATTAAAAAAGCCATTGAAACGACCAATCTGAATTTCTTTACCGCCATCTCCGGCATCGGCAAAAAGAGCGCCCAAAAGATCATCATCGAATTGAAATCAAAGTTCAGCAAAAACGAGGCCGATCTGCAATCACTCGAAGGCAACACTGAGTTAAATGCAGCCCTGACCCAACTTGGTTTCACCAAAACCGAGATTATTTCCGTCTTATCTCAGATCGATTCCTCCAAAGATCTTTCGATCCAAATTAAAGAAGCTTTAAAATTACTTCGCCAATGAACAATGACCTCCGCGCTCCATCGTGGGAAGATTTCATCGGCCAGCATCAGGCCGTCAAGTCCATCAATATCGCCATTTCTGCCGCCCAAAAACGGAAACAAGTCCTTGAGCACATCCTTCTCTATGGCCCCCCTGGTTTAGGCAAAACCACTCTGGCTCATCTTGTCGCCAAAACTCTTGGCGTCAGCATCAAGATCACGTCCGGTCCCTCACTTACCCGTGTCGGCGACCTGGCGTCCATCCTCACCCAACTCGAGACCGGTGATGTCCTTTTCATTGACGAGATCCATCGTCTCAATAAGGCCGTTGAGGAAACACTCTACCCCGTGATGGAGGACTACTGCCTAGATATGGTCGTCGGCAAAGGCCCGGGGGCCCGCTCGGTCCGGCTTGACCTCAACCACTTTACTCTGATCGGCGCGACCACTAAGGCTGGTATGATCAGCGCTCCATTACGGGATCGTTTTGGCTTGGTACATCGGCTTAAGTACTATGAGGATGCTGACCTGGCCACCATAGTTGAGACGGCCGCCAACAGACTTGGTTTCAAAATCGACCCCGACTCAGCCCAGGAAATTGCCAAACGGTCCCGCGGTACCGCCCGTATTGCCCTAAAACTTCTTCGTCGAGTCATGGACTACGCCGAGGTCGAACATGGCGGCAAGCCGACTCGGGAAATCACCAGAAAAGCTCTCGAGTTTTATCAAGTGGATGAACTCGGTTTAGACGAAACCGATCGCAAACTTCTTACCGTGATCATCACCGATCATGGTGGCGGTCCGGTTGGTCTAGAAACTCTCGCCGCTCTTGTCTCGGAGGATATTAATACCATCACCGATGTTTACGAACCGTTCCTGATGCAGTCCGGGTTTCTCGCCAGGACCCCGCACGGACGAACCGCCACCCCTAAGGCCTACCAACATCTTGGCCTGAAAAAAAGTTCACAAACTTAGTGTAAAATTTCGGAAATGACCGCCGAAAAAGTTCGACCCAGTCTTGAATTGACCCCCGCCGAAAGGCAGATCCTTCACCTCTTTGATGATGGGCCTCATGACATCAGATTAGTTAAAAATGAAGCTACCCAAAAAATTACCGGTGTCGTTACTGACACGGGGGTTGTTGTCGATCTGGAAGCAATGAGAGGAATGCATAAAAAGGGCTGGTTTTTCAAAAGAAGTCAGCCAGACCGTTATGTCCTGAATTCCAAAGGTAGGCGCATCAGCGAAACTAGACTCTAGTTTCCTGTAAAATAGACACCGTATGAAATGGCTTTTTGTTTTTGTAACCATCTTTTTCGTACTCTCTCCGACTACTGCTTTGGCTGTCTACGACCCGCTGTCCATTCCCAACAATCGCGTCGGCGTCCACGTCTTAAGCCCGGACGAGTTAATCGAAGCCAGTAAGTTAGTCAATAACGATAACAAAGGTGCCTGGGGGTATGTCACCGTTCCAATTCAGTCCACCGACCGGGACCGGACCAAATGGACTGCCTTTATGAAAAAAGCTACCGAACTGAAAGTAATTCCTATCATTCGCGTCGCTACCCTTGGAGACGGCCCCCGCTGGCTCAAACCCCAGGATGACGATTTGATTGATTTTGCTAACTTTTTAAGCGATCTCCCCTGGCCAACCCAAAATCACTACGTGGTCGTCTTCAACGAAGTCAACCGCGCCGATGAATACGGTGGTACCGTTAGCCCGGAAGATTACGCCGATATTTTATATAATGCCATCGACATCTTTAAGCGCCGTTCCGATAAGTTTTTTATCCTCCCCTCGGCCATGGACAACGCCGCCCCCAATAGTGGCAACTTTATGCGCTGGGATGTCTACCTTAAACGAATGTACGCCCACCGCCCGGAAGTCTTTGAAAGAATTGATGGCTGGAACTCCCACGCTTACGGCAACCCCGGTTTTTCTAGTAGCCCAGCCCTATCGGGCTATAACAAAGCCGACAGTTTCAAGTCTGATCTGGAACTGGTCAAACAGTTCACCAAAAGAAAACTCCCGGTCTTCATTACCGAAGCGGGTTGGAGCCGCCAGGTCCTCGACGACCGCCAAATTGCCACTTTCTACAATCACGCTTTCTACAACATCTGGAGTAACAATCAGGTGGTTGCCGTCACCCCATTCTTGCTTTATGCCGGCACCCAACCGTTTCAGGATTTTAGCTTGCTCAATAAAAACCGTCAGCCGACCGAGGCCTACGGGGCGATTAAAAATTACGCCACAGCCGGTAATCCGCAACTCGAAATATACGAAACCCCGACCTCTAGTGCCACTCCGGCAATTGGCGAAAATGCCGTCGCCGAGAAAACTGCTTCAGACAGCGCCATGGTCCTTGGCGAAACGTCAAATCTACAACCCAAGTCCATTTGGCAAAAAATTACCGAGTTTCTGGTCAAACTTTTTCACTTCGATTACTTTACCAAAACTGCGACTGTGGGCGAAAAGACATATCAGACAGAACTCGTTACCTCGCTCCACGATGTCGAGGTCGGCCTCGCCAAATATGATAAACTCGCCGAAAATCACGCCATGCTTTTTGACCTGAAAACCAAGCGAATTCAAACTTTTTGGATGAAAAACATGAAGTTCGACATCGACATTGTTTGGATCAATGATGATAAGGTCATCGGTATCAATCAAGGTTACGCCAAAACGCCTTACGACCTGATCAAGTCTCAGCAACCGGCAAACTACGTTCTGGAAGTCAACCAAAATTCTGGCATTAAGGTCGGCGATCGGGTTAAGATCAATTAAATGATCATTATTCATGGAGAAGACATTGTCGTCGGCCGGAACCACCTGAACGAACTCGTCGACAAAGGTAAGTCCTCCGCGGCTGGCATTTCTCGTTTCGACGCCAAAGACCTGGACTTGACCCAACTGACCCAAGTACTTGAAGGGTTGACTTTGTTTGGCCAGCAACCGCTCATTATTATCGAGGGCCTTCAATCGTTGCCAAAGTCAAAAAGTAAAAATCACCTGATCGAATTTCTGACTAAGTTCCAGGACAGGGACGTCATCCTCTACGAAGATAGAGCCTTGACGGCCACCATGCTTAAACCTTTTGCCAAGGCAGTCATTCACGAACACAAACCAGCCGCCCTGATTTTTACTTTTTTGGATAGCCTAAAACCTGGTTCCGCACCAACCAGCTTAAAACTTCTGGATCAACTTGATCAGGCAAACCAGCCTGCAGAACTAATTTTTGCCATGCTCGTCCGTCAGGTCCGCCTGTTGATTCAAGCCCTTGATCCTTACTCCCTCAAAGCCGCCCCCTGGCAAAAAACAAGGCTGACCTCCCAGGCGAGAGCTTTTGGCGAAAGCGGACTGCTGAAACTTCATGACGACCTTTATCACATCGACAAGCAATTGAAAACCGGCAAGAATACCCTCGATCTTTCTACCCAACTTTTCAACCTGGTCGCCTCCCTCTAATATTGACCCATAATTGACAAAAGGAATACAATTCAACCATGTTTAACTTTGTCAGAAATTTATTTATACCGGCTTCAACTGATAGTAACGGACATGAGGCAGAGCCTCGACCAATCATCAGACATCAGGAAGTAGAACTACCGCTCGAGTTACGTTTTCGAATGCAACCCAATCGGATCTACCGCAAATTTCCTTTTGACTCGATCGAGGCGATTCGCGCCAACTGTCAATTCTGCGGTGGTTCAATTCACGGTGAGATGCAAGCAACTTGTCTTTATTGCGATCAAGATGTTCTGCCTCGGATGATTGATGTCACCGATGAACCTAATCACCTCATCAAACCAACCGTCCCCGTGCAACCGCAAGTGGTTGGCGCTGACGCCATGATTCCAACCTTTGGCGGTGGCATCGTTGACCTTGGGCTAAAAGCCGAGGCGGTCAGTGCCGTCGGTGATAAAGTTTCGGCCGAGTATGGTGCCTGTATTCAGCGGCTTGCGGGCAATGAAGTTACTCTTGCTGGTGGCGGTGAAGTGATTGTTGCCGTTGCCAAAGATAGGTTTCGCGCCTGGACCGGCCTTGTCTGCGATAGCGAAGGCGGTATTACTTCCAAGGTGATCGTTCTTGGAGAAAATTGCGGCATCAATGGTGTGATCGTCATTCCCGAAAACGGGATGCTAAGTGCTGGACAAGGAAGCGTTTTTGATGTCGTCTATGTTGGTGCCGGAACCCAACTCATGCTTAGTGATAAGTGTGAAATCGAGAGATTAGTTATTCTCGGCCCTGGAGTAAAAATTTCGTTGGGCAGTAGTTGCACTATCACCGATATCGAGTCGGATTCCCGTTTTCAAATCAACGCCGGCAATAACTACCAAAATGATGAACAATATCGACTGCAAGAGGACTACAGCCTTCTGGAATTGATCAACGGGCTAGTTGATCAAGCCCTAGATTTATAGCCGCCCTTCAATCAGATATACTTGATTTAATGCCCAGTCTTTTTGGTACCTCCGGTATCCGTGGCCCAGCCAATACTCTTTTTACCCCCCAGTTCTGTTTCGACATTGGTCGCACCTTTGCTGTTTTCCTAGATCGAAATAACCAAATTGGCACCGTCGCTGTCGGCATCGACACTCGAAGCAGTTCCCCTCACATTTCTCAGAACATTATCTACGGCCTGCGTTATGCCGGTCGCGATGTGGTTCATCTTGGGGCTATTCCTGTTCCTGCCGCCAACTACTCAGTTCTTTCGATGGGTGTCATTGGAGCGATAATGGTCACCGGCAGTCATATCGACATCACAAGTAACGGCGTCAAGTTTTTCTCGATGAAAGAAGAAATTAATAAGGAGCAGGAAATCGAGATCAGCGAGATTTATTTCGGACTTAAAGAACAAGTCTCCCCGACACCGGTGACGGGTACAATTCCGCAAAGCAGCCGGGGGATCAATAACTACATTGAAATGTTACTTTCCCTGGTCGATCACCCAATGCCAAAAATGAAGATCGTTATCGACCCAGGTAATGGGGGACAAACCGAAGTGATCAAGACGGTACTTCGGGAACTCGGCGCCGAGTTCATTACCATCAACGCTGATATCCAGGAGCCATTAATTAGTCGGGACACCGAAGAAGACGGCGTCTTCGCGGTTCTCCAGGAAAAGGTCAAAGAGGAACATGCCGATCTGGGTGTCGCTTTTGACTCGGATGGTGATCGATGTGTTTTTGTTGATAAGAATGGCAATTTCGTTACCGGAGATTACTCAGGTACGATCCTCGCCAAATGGAATGCCTCTGACTCGGTCGTTTGTCCGATCAATGTCAGTAGCGTGATTAATTTCATTGGTAAAGAAGTGATCCGAACTCGCGTCGGTTCTCCCTTTGTTATCGCCGGCATGAAAAAGTACGGCAGCAATTTCGGTTTTGAAAGCAACGGCGGTTGCATCCACGAAGACGTCATGCTCAGTCGCGATGGTGGCACCACCTTTATCAAAATGTTGAATATTCTAAAATGGTCGAGGCTTTCTTTATATGAACTGGTCGAAGAGCTTCCGAGATTCTATATCCGCCGCTCCAAGTTTTCTTGTCCGACCGAAAAGTTTACTGCCATTCTCGAAAAGGCCAAAGGTTTTCTAACGAGCCAAAGTCTCGATACCACTGATGGTGTGAAACTAATTCTGGATGCCAACACCTGGGTTCTTTTCAGGCCTTCCGGTAACGCCCCCGAGTTTCGTGTCTTTGTCGAAAGTAATCAAGAAACCAAAGCCAACCAACTCATGAACCACGCGATGAGTTTCGCCAAACAAATCGCTGCCTAAGTTTGCTAAACTGAATTTATCCCTGCCCTTATGTTCAAATCAACTCTCGATCAACCAGATACCTACAAACTCGACCACCAAAAAATTTACGAGTCTATTCTTGGCCTGCCTCATCAGGTGGAACAAGCCTGGGTCGAGGTAAGCAACCAAACCCTCCACACCAAATGTGATCTTGCTAGAAATATCGTCATCGCCGGCATGGGCGGCAGTGCTCTGTCGGGTCGCATCATCCGTTCCCTTGATCAATACATTCTGAATGTCCCACTCGAGGTTGTCACCAACTATCGTCTCCCAAACTACATCGACAAAAACAGCCTCGTCATTCTCAGTAGCTACTCTGGCAACACCGAGGAAACTGTCTCCTGTGCCCATGACGCCCTCACCAGAGGATCAAAGATCTTCGTCATTGCCACCGGCGGCATTCTGCTTAACTTTGCCAAGAAAAATGATCTTGACTACTACCAAATCGACCCCAAAGCTAATCCCTCCGGCCAACCCCGTATGGGCCTTGGCTACTCCATCATTGCCGTTTTTGCCGTCTTGGCCCGCTGTGGCTTCATCAACTTCGCCCACAAAGATGTCGAAAACATCCGGCAACTTCTCGATGGCATGACCAAGCACTTCGTCAGGGAAACACCTCTGGAGAAAAATCCAGCCAAGATCATGGCGGATAAACTTCGTGATCGGGCCGTGGTCTTCATCTCTGCCAACCACCTCAATGGTACCGTCCATGCTGTGAAGAACATGCTCAACGAAAACAGCAAAACCTTCGCCACCTCCTTCGACCTTCCGGAGCTTGATCACCACTTTCTGGAGGGTTTGTCTTTTCCGAAAAATCTCAAGGAAAGCCTTCATTTCATCCTTATCAACTCCGACCACTACCCCAAAGCTATCCAAAACCGACTCTCGATCACGCGCCAGATCCTGACCAAACACGGTTTTGTCAGTACCATTATCAAACCAGAGTCAACCCACCCCACGCTTCAGGCTTTCGAAACCCTCTATTTCGGCTCTTTCTTGTCTTTCTATCTGGCCATGCTTTATCGGATTGACCCGGGTCCCATTCCGTCGGTAGACTATCTTAAGAAGGAATTAGCCAAGCTATGAACAAAAAAACTGCCCTGATCCTGCCGTTCTCTGAAATCGAGAAAGAAGATATCCCCTTGGTTGGTGGCAAAGGGGCCAACCTTGGGGAGATGACCCAGGCTGACTTTCCCATACCCCATGGTTTCTGCCTCACCGCCAATGCCTACCGCAAAGTCATCGAGTTTAACGACCTCGAACCCAAGATTCGCGCTTTGCTTGAGGATCTTAATGTCGAAAATACCAAAAAGCTTGATGATGTCGCCAAAAAAGTTCAGGATCTCATCCTTCGCGCTAACATTCCTGATGACTTCGTCAAACAGATTTTCACCCTCTATCGGCGCTTGAAGCCTGGCAACAAAACTCCACTCGTCGCTGTTCGTTCCTCAGCCACCGCCGAAGATCTTCCCGACGCTTCTTTTGCCGGCCAGCAGGAAAGCTACCTCAATATCAAAGGCGAAGCCAATCTAATTCAAGCTGTTCGAAAAGCCTGGGCCTCACTCTTTGGTGCCCGTGCCATTTATTATCGCCAAACCAAGGGTTTCGACCACTTCCGCGTTGCTCTTGCCATTCCAGTCCAACTCATGGTCCAGTCTGAGGTGAGCGGCGTCATGTTCTCGGTCAACCCGGTCACGAACAACAAAAACCAAATCATCATTGAAGCCATCTGGGGGTTGGGGGATTACATCGTCCAGGGTGTCGTCACCCCCGACCATTATGTGGTGAATAAGCAGGATCTGACGATTCACTCGCGCTTGATCGCTGAACAACCGGTGATGGAGGTCTACAAACACCCCAGCGGTGTCAAAAAAGTTTCTGTCCCCGCAAAATACGTGAAACAGGCAAAACTGACCGATGACCAGGTCATCAAACTGGCCCGTATTGGCGACGCCATTCAAAAACACTATTACTTCCCCCAAGACATGGAGTGGGCCCTGGAGAAGGGTGACCTCTTTATCGTTCAGAGCCGACCCATCACCACTCTCAATCTTCACCCCGAGAAAGTAAAATCTGTTGACCCCAAGTCACTCGACGAAATGAAGATTATCCTCACCGGTGCCTCGGCTTCTCCGGGGATTGGTTATGGCCCGGTCGCTCGGGTCATGTCGCTTGAACATCTGGACCAGGTCAAGTCCGGTGATATTCTGGTCACCACCATGACCTCGCCAGACTTCGTCCCGGCGATGAAACGTGCCGCCGGCATCATTACCGACAAAGGCGGTCAAACCAGCCACGCCGCCATTGTCAGTCGCGAACTCGGTGTTCCGGCAGTTGTGGGCGCCAAACAAGCCACTAAAGAACTCAAAAATGGCGACAAAGTTACTCTTGACGGCTCAACCGGAAATATTTATTCAGGTCTGCCGAAGCTCACCCTTGCCCTTCATAAAAAAGAGGAAGATCTTCCTACTACTGCCACCAAGGTTTACGTCAATCTTGGTGAACCAGACCTCGCCCCGACTATCGCCCAGGGCAACGCCGATGGCGTCGGCCTACTCCGAGCCGAGTTCATGATCGCCCAGATCGGTATCCACCCCAAGAAGCTTATTCACGATGGCCGATCGCAAGTCTTCATCAACAAACTGACCGAAGGCTTAGCCAAATTCACCGAAAGTTTTGGCAATCGCCCGGTTATCTACCGCGCCACCGATTTCAAAACGAACGAGTACCGCAATCTTGTTGGCGGTGAGCAATACGAACCGATCGAGCCCAACCCGATGCTTGGCTATCGCGGCGCCTATCGCTATATTATTGATGAATCGGTCTTCAGTCTCGAACTCGAGGCGATCAAGAACGTCAGAAACAAACTCGGCCATAAAAACCTTTGGTTAATGATTCCGTTCGTCCGTACCGTCGAACAAATGAGAAAGGTCAAGCAAATCGTGGCCGCCCACGGTCTCGCCCGAAGTAATAGTTTTAAACTTTTCATGATGGTCGAGATCCCCAGTAATGTCATCTTGCTGGAAGATTTCATTGCTTGTGGCCTTGACGGCGTTTCAATTGGCAGTAACGACTTAACCATGCTCATTCTTGGCACCGATCGCGATAACGAAACCGTTGCCCCGGTCTACGATGAGCGGGATCCGGCCGTGATGTGGGCGCTCGAACATATCGTCAAGACCGCTATCAAAAATAATATTATGTGTAGTATTTGCGGCCAAGCCCCAAGTGTTTATTCAGATCTGACCGAAAAGTTGGTCAAGTGGGGGATTACCAGCGTTAGTGTTTCTCCAGACGCCGTCGAAAGAACCAGACGAATTGTCGCCGAGTGTGAAAAACGTATCCTAAAACATGGCTAAAATTAAGGCGATCCATGCTCGCGAAATTCTAGACTCTCGGGGTAACCCCACCGTCGAAACCACCATCTGGTCGGATACCGACCACGGCGCTATTTCCTCGGTTCCCTCCGGCGCTTCAACTGGTCGCCTTGAAGCGATCGAGCTTCGCGATGGTGATGCGACCCGTTTCAACGGTCAGGGTGTTCTCAAGGCGGTCGAAAACGTTAACCGCGTTATCTCTCCTTTTGTCATCGGCCAGGACCCAACCAAGCAAAACAACATCGATCAGATTCTCGTGAACCTTGACGGCACCGCCAACAAAAGTAAGCTCGGCAGCAACGCCATCCTGTCTGTTTCCCAAGCCGTCTGTGAACTAGGCGCCTTGGTGAGCAACCTACAAACTTATGAATATCTGGCTGAAAAGTACGCCCTGGTCAAACTCAATAGCAAACATCTGCCGACCCCGATCTTTAACCTGATCAACGGCGGTAAACACGGCGCTGGCAACCTGGACTTCCAAGAGTTTCACTTGATCCCAAGTAGTCAACTTGATTTCAAAAAAGCCTTGGAAATCGGCGACGAAGTCTACCAAAGCCTAAAGAAAGTTCTGACCGATAAAAAAGCAATTCACTCGGTCGGTGACGAAGGCGGCTTCGCTCCCAATCTCTACAACAATGTTGATGCGCTCGAACTCCTGGTTGAGGGCGTCAACGCCACTACCTACAAATTGAATACCGATTGTTTTCTGGGTCTGGATGTTGCTGCTAGTCAGTTCTACAAAAACGGCAAGTACGCCATCAAAGATCGGCAGGAGCCATTTTCTCCGGAGGAATTCATTAAATTCCTCGTCGATCTTAAGAAGCAGTACAACCTTCTCTCCATCGAAGATCCATTTGACCAGGACGCCTGGCAGCATTGGGTCAATCTTTATTTGGAAATGGGACAGGAAACCATGATCGTCGGCGACGACTTGCTCGTCACCAATAAAGTCAGACTCCAAAAAGCGATCGAACTTCATGCCTGTAACGCCGTCCTCGTCAAACCAAATCAGATTGGCACCATCACCGAAACCGTTCAGGTTGTTAAACTGGCCAAGAAAAGTAATTTCTCCGTCATTGTTTCTCACCGCTCGGGTGATACCGACGAGGACTTCATTGCCGATTTTGCTGTCGGCATTGGCGCTGATTACGCCAAGTTCGGTGCCCCGAACCGGATGGAGCGGGTCGTCAAGTACAACCGCCTCTCTTTCATCGAAGAATATCTCGCCGCTTCCGGAAAATAGCTGTTATATTTAAGTTGTGCCTGCCAAAAGAGTCGTCTTATGTATCATGGATGGATGGGGGATTGCACCACCGGGCCCTGGTAATGGGATTACTCTGGCCGATCCGCCCACCTTCAAAAATTTAGAAGAACACTATCCCCACAGCCAACTGGAAGCTTCCGGCATTGCCGTCGGTCTGCCTGCCGAACAAGACGGTAACACCGAGACTGGTCACTTAAATATCGGCGCCGGCCGAATTGTCTACCAGGACCTGGCCCGTATCAACATGAGCATCGCCGAAGGTTCTTTCTTTGTGAATCCGGCTCTTCTTGAGGCTATTAACCACGCTAACACCAATCATTCCGCCCTCCACCTCCTCGGCATGATCGGTTCTTCCGGCGTGCACGCCTACAACGACCACCTCTTTGCCCTGATGATGATGGCTTCCCAGCACAAAGTGGAAAAGGTTTATCTTCACCTGATCACCGATGGCCGCGATTCACCACCACACGACTCCATTAACCAAATTAAAAACGTTCAAGATAGACTTACTCGGTATTTTAAAAGTGGCAGGGTTGTCAGCCTTATGGGTCGGTATTTTGCGATGGACCGTGATATGCGTCTTGACCGTACCAAAATGGCTTTTGACTGTCTTACCGGCGTTTCTTGTCCGAACTTCGAGTCGGCTGAGAAGGCAATTCAGGAATCATATGATCGGGGAGAGAGCGACGAATTTATCAAACCGGTCACCATTGGGGAGAATCCTGCAGAAACCAGGATTAAAAGCAACGACGCCGTCATTTTCTACAATTTTCGGATTGACCGACCCCGGCAATTAACTAAGACTCTCTTGGATTCTTCAATCCCCAATCTCAAACTGGTCACGATGACCAAATACCATCGCAAATTCACCAATGTTTTAGTTGCTTTTCCAGACCTGGTGATCCACAACTCACTCGGCGAAGTTGTCAGTAATACCGGTCTAAAACAACTGCGCGCCGCCGAAAGTGAAAAGGAACGCTTTGTCACCTATTACTTCAACGGCCAACGCGAAGATCCATTTCCGGGTGAAGACCGTCTGATCATTCCTTCACCCCACGTCGCCACTTACGACCTCCAGCCTGAGATGAGTACTCCTCAGCTAGTCAATTCTTTCTGTAACTCTTTCGCTGCCGATGATCATGCGCTCGGCGTTATCAATATTGCTTGTCCGGACATGGTTGCTCATACCGGCAATATTGACAAAACTATCCTTGCTATCAAGGCGGCCGACGCAGGCCTGGCTAAATTAGTCGACCTGGCCAATAAATTGGACATCTATCTATTAATGACCGGCGACCACGGCAATGCCGAGGAACTTCTTAACCGCGAAACCGGAGAAATGGACACCGAACACTCCCTTTTTCCTGTTCCATTTATTATTTACGCCAAAGAAACGCTTACCGGTACGCTCGAAAGCGGGGTTCTGGCTGACATCGCTCCCACGATCCTCAATCTCTTGGGAATTCAAAAACCATCAGAAATGACCGGCAAAAATTTGTATAGTGAGTAAAGATGCAAAAGTTCAGGACCATTACCGTCGCAGACAAACATTTAGACTTTGAACCAAATCTAAAAGATTACGACAAGGCTTACAAAGACTTTGACTTGAAAGAGTGGGAGAGGGGAGAGATCGAGTATTTCGAAGGAGGCAAACTTAACGCCGCTTATAACGCTATCGAACGGCATGCCGGCAACGAAAACAAAAATAAAATTGCTCTATATCATCTGGACGACAATCTGGTTGAAACCAAAATTACCTTTTTTGAGCTAAACCAGCTTTCGAATAAATTTGGTAACTACCTTAAGTCCCTCGGTGTTAATCCGGGCGACCGGGTTTTCTTTTTCCTGCCCCGGGTTCCGGAGATATTCTACGGTTTCCTGGGCACTCTAAAGATTGGCGCCATTGCCGGCACAATGTTTTCCGCTTTCGGCTCCGACGCGATTTACGACCGGCTCGAAAATAGTTCCGCCAAAGTTCTGATCACTTCCGAAGAACTAAAACCGAGGCTGGCCACAATCCGCAGGAAACTCCCCGCCCTTGAACATGTGGTAACCATCACCGAACTGGCCAAGCATCTAGCCAACCAGTCGGACAAATTGCATACCAGCCATACCGACCCAGACGACCCGGCTTTTATGCTCTACACCTCCGGCACCACCGGTAAGCCCAAGGGAGTCATCCATGCCCACAAAGCCATCATTCAGCAACATCTCACCGCCAAGTATGTCCTCGACCTCAAGCCAAACGACGTTTATTGGTGTACCGCTGACCCTGGTTGGGTCACCGGTATTGCCTACCAAATCCTTGGCACTCTCAGTAATGCGGCTAGCACGGTTGTTTACTCCGGTCGTTTCGACCCCAAAACCTGGTACAAAATCATTGAGAAATATCGCGTTACTGTCTGGTACTCCGCTCCCACCGCCATCCGTATGCTTCAGGCTGTGGGTGATGATTTGGTACATTTTCATAATTTATCATCTCTGCGCCACCTCGGTAGCGTCGGTGAACCACTCAACCCTGAACCGCTAATCTGGTCGAATCGCGTCTTCAAACATGCCTTCCACGACACCTGGTGGCAGACCGAGACCGGCGGCATCATGATTGCCAACTACCCGAGCCTCGACATCCGGGCCGGTTCGATGGGCAAACCTTTTCCGGGAATTTTCCCTGCCATTGTCGACGATAAGGGTAATGAACTGCCGCCACTGACCGAAGGCAATCTTGCCCTGAAAAAAGGTTTTATTTCCCAGATGAGCAAAATCTGGATGCGACCTAAGAAATTCAAGAGTTACTTCATCAAGGGTTGGTATATTACCGGCGACCGGGCCTATAAAGACAAAGATGGTTACTACTGGTTCGTTGGCCGCGCCGACGACGTTATCAAAACCCAAGGTGAGCGCGTTGGACCCTTTGAGGTCGAGAGTGCCATCGTCAGTTACCCGGCCTGTGCCGAAGCTGGCGTTATTGGTAAACCTGATGCTCTACGTGGTGAGATTATCAAGGCTTTTATCGCCCTCAAACCCGGTTTCAAACCATCTGAAAGGCTCAAGCAGGAGATCATGGATCACGTCAAACACCATCTGGCTGGTCACGCCTATCCCCGCGAAATTGAGTTTGTCGACAGCCTGCCAAAAACCAGATCCGGCAAGATCGTCCGACGTCTCCTCCGCGCCAAAGAACTCGGTCTGCCCCTCGGCGACACCTCCACCCTCGAAGAGTTCTGAGTTTGACAACCAATAAACCCCATAGTATAGTGGTCACGCGCACAGCGAAAGGAGGTCCTAATGGATATTGTTAGTATTCTTGGAGGGGCCGGCATTGTTATGTTGCTCGGCCTCGCGGTGTGGGTGGCTATTGACGCTATCCGACACCCTGAACGCCACCACAAATAAAGGTGGCAAACACCAAAACCCGGTTGGCATAACCAATCGGGTTTTTAGTATAATCACGACAACGTTAACCCGAAGGAGGAAAAAACATGCCACTGGAATACGTAATTCCTGGGCTAATCTTCACAGGCCTGACCCTTGTCTGGCTGGGAATAATGGCCGAAAGGGCTAAAGCCGAAACTGCTCTTATAGCCCCGCCCAAGAATTAACGACGATCAGCCCCGGGACCGCCACCGGGGCTCCACTTTTTCTCAAATCGGAAAAGAATTACCACCTCGCCCTTAACCGGCTTCAAATTTGCCAAGACTTCTAAAACTTCGCCTCTAATTATCTGTTCATATTCTTTCGTCAGCTCGCGAGCAATGACGACCTGCGTCTCGTGCCCAAAAATGGATGCAATCTCCTGCAAAGTTTTTACCACCCTCACCGGCGCCTCATAAAGAATGACCGTAACTCCGTCGGCCTCTTTTACCAATTTCCAATTTTCGTTCCGTTTGCCCGTTTTCTTAGGCAGAAAACCCAAGAACAGGACTTTATCAGCCGAAAGTCCCGAAACCGATAGTGCCGTCATTGCCGCCGTTGGGCCCGGCACTACTTCCACCGTCCCATCACGGGAGAGGATTTCCTTTACCAAACGATAACCTGGATCAGAGATCAATGGCATCCCAGCATCGGAAACCAGAATCGCCTCGCCCGCCAGCGTAATTTGGTCGGCCAGCCAGGTCACTTTCTCCGCCTCATTGAAGTCATTGATGACCATCAACCGTCCGGAGAAGGGGGTCTGAAGGTGTCCATCATTCATTAGTTTTTGCCAGAGCTTATGGAAAACCCGTGTATCCTCACATATGACCGTTTTAGCCTCACGCAAAGCCCTGATCTGACGCAAACTGATATCCTCAATATTGCCCAAAGGTAAACCGACCAAAGTAAGCTTCATTAGCATATTTTACCCCTTTGTGGTACAATATCCCTATTGTTCTTAGATCAGGCACTTAGCCTGTCTCGCTAGACCGTTCTCCAATTGTCTATCTAGTATATTTCTTAAGGGCAATCTGGAGAGGTAATTCCTCCCTAAACTTTATGTTTAATCGCCGCCGTTTTGGTGGTAACCGTGGCAATGCCATGCGTTCCTACCGTAGACCAGCTATGCCAAAGGCCCTCGATCCGAGGAGCTTTGTCCGTGCCGCGGCTCCAGAAGTTAGTCAAGAAGTGTCAATCACACATAATTTCGTTGATTTCGGGCTGCACGCCTCACTTCTGACTAACTTGAACAAAAAGGGATTTGAAAAGCCCACTTCCATCCAGGATAGTACTCTTGAACCGGCCTTGGCCGGACGAGACGTCCTTGGATTAGCCGATACTGGCACCGGTAAGACGTTAGTTTTCGTTCTTCCAATACTTAATAAGATTATCTTAGACAGAAACGAAACCGCTCTTATCATTGCCCCGACTCGGGAGTTGGCTGTTCAGATCCGTGATGAGGTTAGGATCCTCACTGAAGGACTCGGCATTTATGCTTGTCTTTTGATTGGTGGCGCTGATATGCGTCGTCAGATGGACGACCTCCGTCGCCGCCCCCACATTGTCATTGGTACTCCGGGACGCATTAAAGACCTCGAAGAACGTGGTTGCCTTAATCTTCGAAATACCCACACTATCGTTCTTGACGAAGTCGACCGAATGCTTGACATGGGTTTCGTTAGGGACGTTACCCTGATTCTTTCCCTAGTTGGCAAACCTCGCCAAACTCTGTTATTCTCGGCTACCATCGATGACAAAGTCGAAAGTATTGCCCGAAACTTTATGGTCAATCCGGTGAAAATCTCGGTCAAAACCGGCGCTACCTCCAGCAACGTTGAGCAAAATATCATCAAGGCTTCCGGCCGCGCTGCCAAAATCAACGTCCTTTGCGAACTCCTTAGTAAAAAGGATGAATTCAAAAAAGTGCTCATCTTCGGTCGCACCAAGTACGGTGTCGAGGATATCAGTAAGGACCTAGTCAGGGCCGGCTTCAGTGTTGGTGCCATCCATGGCAACAAACGTCAGAACCAACGTGAGAACGTCCTCCGTCAATTCAGAAATGATCAAATCAGCATTCTTATCGCCACTGACGTCGCTGCCCGCGGTTTAGACGTCAAAGACATCACCCACGTCATCAACTTTGATCAGCCCGCCAGCTATGACGACTATGTCCATCGTATCGGTCGTACCGGCCGTGCCGGTAATCTCGGCTATGCCCTGACCTTCGTCGATTGAGCCTGCTATACTGGTTTTAATGCCCGAAGTTTTCGCGCTTAAATTAGCGGGTCCCGCTGGTTCTGGGATTCTCTCTGCCGGAGAAACTCTTTTTCGCGCCTTCATAAAATCCGGTTACTATGCTCAGGGCTACCCCGAGTACCCTTCGCTCATCAAGGGTGGTCATAATACTTATCTCATCACCATCAGCGAAAAACCCTTTCCTAACAACTCACCCAAGGTCGATCTTCTTCTCGCACTGACACAGGTTGCCCTCGACAATGAACACAAAAATATCAAGGAGGACACCCGCGTTGTTGCCGATGTTACCCTGAAAGCCGACCATGAACACAAAAAACTTTACCAGCCCGCGCTTCTCGACGCCGCCAAAAATGCCGGTAACCCACTGACCCTCAATACCGCCATGATTGGTTTTGCGACTCACCAACTCAAACTTAATGCTGAGTTAGTCTGGGGACTGCTTCATGATGAACTGGGAGACAAATCGCAAACTCTTCTTGATCAGAACAAAATGGCTTTTGATAAAGCCATCGAACTCTCCAAACAACATTTTCTCGAACTAAATCTTCCCAAACAAAACAACCAAGATAATCAATTAATCATGAACGGCAGTCAGGGAACTGGTCTTGGCGCCATTGCTGCCGGTATTAACCTTTATGCCGGTTATCCCATGACCCCCAGCTCACCCTTACTTCACTTTATGGCCGCCCACCAAACGGAGTTCAACTATCTCGTCCGCCAAACTGAGGATGAACTTTGTGCGATTAACTTGGTCACCGGCGCCAGTTTTGCCGGTGCTAAAGCCATGACCGGCACTTCCGGCGGTGGTTTTGCTCTAATGGAAGAAGGTGTCTCCCTTGCCGCTATGGTTGAAACCCCCGTTGTTATTTATCTCGCCATGCGCCCAGCTCCAGCCACCGGCCTTCCCACTTGGACTTCACAATCAGATTTACTTTTTGCCATCAATGCCGGCCACGGGGAATTTCCAAAAATCATCCTTGCCCCAGCCGATCCAGTAGAGTGTTATCACCTGACTCATCGCGCTTTTTATCTATCCCAAACCTACCACTGTCCAGTGATCATTCTCTCCGACAAATATCTCGCCGAGAATAATTATTCTCTTCCAGACCTACCCGCTCTTGAACCAATACCACTTTCGGCAGTTTCGACAAGTCCCAAGAGTGATGAAATGTTTGCCCGTTACCAATTCACTCCTGACGGTGTCCATGGCCGAACACTACCCGGCATGCCAGGTGGCGAGTATGTGGCGAACTCCGACGAACACGACGAAACCGGCCTGGTTGACGAATCAGCCGAAACCAGACAAGCCAATAATAACCGTCGCTTGCATCGCATGGCAGAGATCAAACGGAATATTCCCCTTCCGAATATTTTCGGAGAAGGGGATAGGGCGCTCATTTCCTGGGGCTCCCATAAATATATCGCCAAAGAAGTCGCCGATAGTCTAAAACTGGTTCACATCCACTTTAATCATCTCTGGCCCTTACCGGATGACCTGGAAAAACTTTTCGCTGGATACAAGCAACTGATCACGGTCGAAAACAACGAAACTCACCAGCTTGCCCGCCTACTCCGCCAGGAGACCGGTATTAACATCCAACTTAAATTAGGTGAAGACACCGGCCGTCCTCTCGATCCAAACAAATTAATCGATCAGATCAAACATGGTTAACTTTGATACTAAGATGTTTCCCACCTGGTGCCCCGGCTGCTTACTACCAAGTGTACCCGTCCATACCAAAGATGGCCTTAAAGACATCAACCAAGTAAAAATTGGCGATTTGGTTTTGACCCATGAAGGTATCTTCAATAAAGTTTCAAAAGTCTTCAAACACAAACACAATGGAAACGTCTATGAAATTACCACAAAGTGTTTCGGCTCCCTAACTCTCACCCCCGAACACCCAGTACTTTCCGTTGAGAGGCTGAATAAGAAAAAGAACAATTCGAATTTTCCATCTAACTGGACAAGAGCCGATCGATTAAAGAAAGGGGATTACCTTGTTTTCCCAATTCCCAAAGATAGTCACGACCTCAAGACAATAAGGCTAAATCGCATTAAATCTTCAAAAGACACCAAGAGCAGAGTCCTACCAACCCACATCTCTCTGGGCGAGGAAGTGCTCTTTATCTTCGGCCTTTATCTCGCCGAAGGTTGGGTACATTCAAGGGCAACTAATTTCGCCTTCCATCTAAGGGAAAAAATACTGCATACCGCCATTATCAAAACATTCAAGAAAGTCTTTGGTCTCAACGCAACCGTAAAGCAATTCCCAAATAAATCTCTAGTAGAGATTTATGTAAATCACTCTGTCTTAGCAAGACAATTTTCTAACTGGTTCGGTAATGGCGCCGTCAACAAAAGAATTCCCGGTTTCCTTCTCAGCCTTCCACCGATAAAACAAACCAACATCATCAGGGGTCTGTGGGCTGGCGATGGATATATCTATAAAAATAAAGCCAAGGCTTCATACAAGACCGTCTCCCCAACTCTTGCGCATCAACTAAAATTATTGCTTCTTCGACAGGGAATTGTCCCAACCATATCGGTTAATAAAGCATACAAAAACCACAACACGTCATACTCCGTGCAAATCACAAGTTATGACGATTTTAAAAAGCTATGCCAAATACTAAAAGAGGGAACAAAACTGCTTGGGAAATTAGGTGGTAAACCACCAGTAATTAGAAACGGATCATATGTCTATCTACCAATTAGAAAAATTCAATCTCGAGAATACTCCGGTTATGTACACAATCTAGAGGTTGATGAACAAAATTCATTTGTCTCAATCAACTCGTCTCTGCACAACTGCGGCGACTTTGGTATCTGGGCCGCTCTAAAAGGAGCGATCCGCCAACTAAATCTCCAGACTCAGGAATTCGTCATGGTCTATGATATTGGCTGCTCAGGTAATATGGCCAGTCATATCAAAGCTTACGGTTTTCATGGTCTGCACGGTCGGGCGATACCAGCTGCTACCGGCATCAAGCTTGCTAATCATCATCAAAAAGTAGTTGTCATCGGCGGTGACGGCGGTTTGCTCGGTGAGGGTATGGCCCATTTCATCTCTGCCTGTCGGGCCAACATGGATATCACCGTGATCCTTCACAACAACCAGATCTACGGCCTAACCACCGGCCAAAGCTCGCCCACCTCAATGAAAGGCACCAAAGGCAAAGCCACCCCTCTTGGCGTCGTCGAAACCCCAGTCGAACCCTGCGCCTTCGCCCTGCTTTCCGGCGCCTCATTCGTTGCCCGCTCCTTCGCCGGAACCATTCCCGAGTCCACCAAGATCATTGCACAGGCCATCAGCCACAAAGGTTTTAGCTTGGTCGAGATGCTCCAACCCTGCGTCACCTTCAATAAGTTAAACACTTACGACTGGTTCCGCCAGCGCGTCAAACCCTTAACCCAAACGCCAACCGATGCGTACGAAGCCATGAACAAGGCCCGCTGGACCGATCAAGAGATTTATCTTGGAGTTTTCCGAAATGACGAAACCGCCACAGCCTACCATGAGACTTTCGCTATTCTAAAAGATAAAACCCTTATCCAATATCACGAAAGGCGCGACCTTGCCAAATATATCTCAACTCCACATAAATAATACATCGAGAGTGTTAATATAAGTTATATGCCAGTCGAAACCAGAACACATAGAGGTGAGATTATGGAAGGTCATCGCCAGGCGCTCATCGACACCGCCCTCAACCATGAACAAGTTGTCGCCTTTATCACCGAACTCCACGTTTTTCTGGAAAAGTTTGGGCGACCGGATATTGAGGTAATTACTGAGCCAAGACTAAGTAAGGATGGAGTCAAGATAAGGGTTTATGTGAAATTTGCCAGCCTGTATCCAGGAGAAATGGCTAGGGACCCAGAAAAATATCACGCCCTGAAACAAGCCTCAGAGCAGTTACTGGCCGCCCTGAAGACTGCCGGGATTCGTCCCAGAAATTCTTATCTGGAAGGTTCCAACGGATCAATGAAAGAATATTATCTCGTCTTCAATTCTTTAGTAAACTATCAAGGCGAGATCTTGCCGCTTTAGGTATACTGAAAGTATGGGAAAAACATACGGAGGCGAAAAAAAGTGGACTACCGGCAGATCCAGAGTGGTCCGCCCCGAAAATCAAACCAAACTTGATCGTGGACTAAAGGGATCTTTCAAACGAGCCTTTGATCACCTGACCTCATTCGGACGAAAGAAAACTACCTGGGAAAAATAGTCTAATATTTTCTGATTACTGCCTTGAGTTTCCCCTGAATCCTTAAATTAGTGGCATAAATCGGTGACATACTCGAATTTGCAGGTTCCAATCGAATTCTGGTTTTTTCTCTAAAGAATTTTTTAAGAGTCGTCAGGCCGTTCTCCAACAATGCTACTACGATATCACCGTCGCGGACATTAAGTAGGTCTTCCTCCTCGATCACCACCCAATCTTTGTCAAAAATTCCCTCTTCTATCATCGACGTCCCCTTTACTTGAAGGACAAAGGCCCGTTTTTTACCGGAAACCAACGACGGAGCAATCCTCATAGTTGCATCTGGGTCAGTATATGGTTGAATCGGTTGGCCGGCGGCGATAAATCCCATAATGGGAAGTTCTACTGATGACAAAGCGTCGGACATGTGCTTCTCGATTAATTCAATACCCCGAATCGCGCCTTCGTATTTCCTGATGATCTTCTTCTTGATCAGGGCTTGGAGATGTTCGTGTACCGTCGCTAGAGATGAGACACCGATTGCCCCAGCAATTTCTGAAAGAGTCGGCGAGTAACCATTCTTTTGAATAAACTGACCAATGAATTCAACGATCTGTCTTTGTCTTTTATACAAGGTTACTGCCATACTTCAGTATAACCAAACAATACCCAAAGGTGTCAATAGGCAGTTTCGCCTTATCTTCGTCTAAAAAAGTAAAAGTTTAGGGAATGTCGTTCACCGCCGGAACATCACCTCTGCGGCTAAAAAAGCGAGACATCAACCACTTGAATAAATAGCGGTTTATCGTCCCGCCTCTGAACCAGTTCTCTCGGAATTGTCGTCTGCATACCTATTTTCAAACCTTCTGAATACCATGAGACCTCGATCATTTCTTCGGTTATTGACTCGCGCTTCTTTTGCCCGGTTTCGAGGCTTCTTTCGATCGGGGTTCTGCTCACCGAGCCAAAACTGATTATCTGAGCATCCAAAGGAACCTCAATCGCCAGCCTAATTCTCCTCACGCTTTCGCCTTCTTCCACTACCGTCAGATAACCGCTGACGTTAGCGCCATCAACTATCCAGGAAAATTCTTCCCATTTAGGCGCCTGATACTCTCCCGACTCAATTGTCCTGCTCATGCAACCATTATTCTAATCCTCGTAGCTCTTGTGTCAATGTTACGGTAAAATTAGTTTCGTGGTAGACAAAATTCTGGAATTAATTCAAAAAGAAGCGAAACGTCAGGCAGAAACTTTGATGATGATTCCTTCCGAAAACTACACTTATCAGGAGGTTCGCGACGCCGTTGGCTCAGTCCTGATGCATAAATACGCCGAGGGACTGCCCTTCAAACGCTACTATCAGGGTAATGTTATTGCCAACGAGGTTGAGGCCTTGTGTCAAACTCGAGCATTAGAAGCGTTTTCGCTTGATCCGGCCAAATGGATGGTCAATGTTCAGCCACACTCTGGTAGTGAAGCCAACCTGGCTGCCATTTCCGCACTCATCGAACCGGGGGAAAAAATTCTGTCGATGTACCTTCCTGATGGTGGTCATCTCTCTCACGGCTGGCAACTTCCCGGCAAAAAGATCAGTCTGACCTCAAAAATCTATGACATCGAGTTCTACCGCGTCGACGAAAACACCCGGATCTTTGACTACGACAAAGTTGAAAAACAAGCCAAAAAATTCAAACCCAAACTGATTATCTCCGGCGGCACTGCCTATCCTAGACAGATCAATTACGAGAGAATGGGCCGAATTGCCAAAAAAGTTGGCGCCTTCTACTTGGCTGACATTGCTCATGAAGCCGGTCTGGTCGCCGGAGGGGCCAATGCCTCACCTTTTTCTTATGCCGATGTGGTCACTATGACCACCCACAAAACTCTCCGCGGTCCAAGAGGGGCCATTGTTTTCGCCAAAAAGGAACTTGAGGACAAGATCAATAGCGCCGTCTTTCCTGGACTCCAGGGGGGCCCACACTTGAATACCATCGCTGGCATCGCCATCGCTCTAGAGAAAACCAAAACCGCAGAATTCAAGTCCTACGCCGCCCAAACGGTCGTTAATGCCCAGTTTCTAGCCAACTATTTACTGGACGCCGGTTTTGACGTCGTTAGTGATGGCACCGACAAACACTTAATTCTGGTTGACCTAAGGAAATCGGGCATTGGGGCCTGGTTTGTCGCTTTAGCTCTGGAACAGGCGGGAATTATCATTAACAAAAACACCGTTCCCTTTGATAATAGCCTGGCCTTTTACCCATCCGGTATCCGTATGGGAACGCCGGCTCTGACCGTTAGAGGTATGCAAGAACCCCAGATGAAGAAAATCGGTTCCTGGATCATCGCCGTCATCGATCATCTTGGTAAAAAAACCATCCCAGTTGATAAAGAAGAACGACTAGTTGTACTGAAGGAATTTTCGGCCTCAGTAAAAACCGATCAATTCTACAAATCGATCGCCGTCGAAGTGAAAACTCTCTGTCAAAAATTCCCAATTCCGGACTGATCGTGTTATTCTGGTTGTATGTCTGAGACCAAAGAACAACTTAAGATCCATGAGATCTGGTTCACCGTCGAAAAGCCGGGTTATCTGGGTAAAACCAAAGACGCCAAAGAAGCCGAGTGGAACGCCCAATACGGCGAAGGCAACTGGCGTTATGCTTGGGAACTTGCCAGTGGGGAGTCGCTCGATTTTGAACAAGTTTTCTGGCAGGTTTATGTCGCCGGTTACGTCGCTTACTTTCTGTCTCATCGTGACGAGGCTCTTTTTTTAGTCAACAACTATGCCTATGCTTATGACAAAGAACTGATCCCAAAAGATGATGCCTTTGATCCTTATTTCCTCTATAACAAAGCCGGTCACCCGAATCAGTTTCACAATGTCGCTCTCAATATCGCCCTAGAATGGTTTCTAGGTCTACCGTTTCTGGGGGAAAAACCGATTCAGGTTAGAGAGGGTAAACCGGGAACTCCCGCGGATAAACAGCCAGAAGGCTATCTTTGGAGTCCGGGCCGTATCCCCGCCATTAGACCCGACTTAATTCCACCACCAGTTGGTGACAGTTGGTACAACAACACTTCCATCGAAGGTTTTTATCAGAATGCCAAAGTTGTTCAAGTCAAAGGCAATTTCCAAAAAGTCACCTTTCTAAACCTCCGACGTACCTAAATATTTAGATCGATTTTGTCTATGTTAAGATATCTTTATGCTGCCCAAGGGGGCCTTTATTCGTAGACATGCCCTTCCCATCATCGTAATTCTCTTTTTCCTCATCGTGCCGCCAGTGGCTTTAGCCTTCAGACAGGTCTACCTCAAACAACAGGTCGCCGATAAGCTAAATCGCGAGTTACAAAAACAACTTTCCGAAAGTCAGGCAAAAGTGGCTAGCTTCTCCGCTGAGATAGACCGTTTAAATAATCAGGATCTTAGGAAAATAAATAATCAAGTCAAACAGGAGATTGCCAATCTCGAGGTTGCTTATGATAAAGCGGCTACCACATATGAAGACCTTGCTAAATTACGCAGTCTTTCAGGCAGTAAAACTGGACCAATCGACGTCATTTACGCTTCACTCATCAACTTTCTCAGCAAAAACGACATGAAAAATGCAAATGAAACCCTCAAAAAACTTGCTGATGCCATTAGTAAAGAGGAAACACGTTTGATCGCAGCCGTTGTAATTCCACCTAATACTCCTGCTATTAATGCTGCTCCTGGGTCCGGCTTCCGTCGCCAACAAGTCCAGACCGATAGCGGTACCTTCTTGGTCGATGTAGTTGCTGCCGACCTGAACTCCACCAAAGTCATTATCGATACTGCCTCAAATGGTACCTGTTCTAACGACTGCCCCACCTTGCCCATGGCTACCTATGTTTCCCGTTCAGGCGCCTACGCCGGGGTTAACGGCACCTATTTCTGCCCAGAAACCTATCCCACCTGCGCTGACAAAAAGAACACCTTTGACGTTCTGGTTATGAACAAAAACAAAGTCTACTTTAATTCCGACAATAACGTATACAGTACAGTCCCCGTGGCAATCTTCTCTGGAAATTCCGCCCGTTTCATCGGCGCCGCCTCGGGTTGGGGTCGAGATACCGGCGTTGACGCCGTCATCAGCAATCGACCCCTGCTGGTCCTTGATGGAAACAACATGCTCGCTAGTGGTGGCGAAGCCAAGGAGGTTATCCGTGGACCGCGCAGTTTTCTGGGTTCTACCGGTAGTACAGCCTATATTGGGGTCGTTCATGGTGCTTCGGTTGCCGAAGCTGCCAAGGTTCTCACCACGATGGGGGTCAACAACGCGATCAATCTTGATGACGGCGGTTCGGTCGCTCTCTGGAGTGGTGGCTACAAAGACGGTCCGGGCCGCAATATCCCTAACGCCGTCCTTTTTGTCAGAAAGTAGGACTCGGAAAATATCGGCTTATCGTGTAAAATACAACGCGTGGATTTTCAACTAAAGAGCACATATAAACCAACAGGAGACCAGCCTTCTGCAATCGAGACCTTAACTAAGTCAATCGAGGCGGGCAATAAACACCAAACCCTGGTTGGTGTTACCGGTAGTGGCAAGACTTTCACTATTGCTAATGTCATCCAACAAACCCAACTACCAACCCTAGTCGTCAGCCACAACAAAACCCTCGCCGCCCAACTTTATCAAGAGCTCCGCGACTTCTTTCCAGATAATGCCGTTAGCTACTTCGTCAGTTACTACGACTACTACCAACCTGAGGCCTACATCCCCCAAACCGATACCTATATCGAAAAGGAAGCTGATATCAACGCCGAGATCGACCGCCTCAGGTTGTCTGCCACCGCCAATCTTGTCAGCCGCCCTGATTGTATCGTCGTCGCCTCCGTCTCCTGCATCTACAACATTGGCAACCCGGTCGAATACGAAAAATACTTTCTCGAGTTGGTCAAAGGCCAGATCATCGACAGAACCGACGTCGCCCACCGCCTGCTCGATCTCCAGTACCAACGTACCACCACCGAACTCACCCGTGGCAATTTCCGACTGATTGGGAACATACTTCAGCTTCATCCCGGCAATGAAGAAGTCATCCTTTCGGTCACTTTCGGCGAAAAAACAATTGAAAGTATCAAAAGGCTAGACCCCATCAACTTTAGTGAATTAAAGCGGAAGGATGCCAACAATCCATACGACTACATCACCACAATCTACCCAGCCAAACACTACATCACCGACCCGATCAATCAAAAGGCCGCCATGGGCCAGATTAGAGCCGACCTCGCCAACCAAGTCAAGAAATTCAAGAAAGAAGGTCGGATTCTTGAAGCCCACCGCCTGGAACAGAAAGTGAATTATGATCTCGCTCAAATTGAAGAATTTGGTTTCGTCAATGGCATCGAAAACTATAGCCGCTACTTTGACAGTCGCAGTCCAGGTGATCCACCATTTACCCTTCTGGACTATATGAGCTACAACGCTAAGAAATTCGGCAAGAAAAACTTTCTCACCGTCGTCGACGAGTCCCATATCAGTCTGCCTCAAATCAAAGGCATGTACCGTGGCGACCGTTCTCGCAAAGAAACCCTTATTGATTATGGCTTCCGTTTGCCGGCAGCTCTCGATAACCGGCCCCTCAACTTCATTGAGTTCCAGGCCAGAACGCCACAAACTCTCTATTCTTCCGCCACGCCCCAGGAACTTGAACTTAGCCTAAGTCAGGGAGAAAAAGAAGAAGCCATCGCCCAGCAACTTATTCGCCCAACCGGATTACTTGACCCTGAAGTGAAAGTCTTTCCAACCACTAATCAAATCGCCCACCTTGTTAGCGAGGTGATTGCGAGAAAAGCCAAAGGCGAAAGGACTTTGATTCTCACCATCACCAAACGTATGGCCGAGGACCTGACCGAGTACCTCAAAGATCCAGTCAAGATCAAGGCAATTTTAAATGTTGAGGAAGTTCCGGAGCTAAAAGTTCAGTATCTCCACTCCGATGTTCTCACCCTCGACCGTTCCGACATTCTTGACGACCTTAGAAAGGGAAACTTCGACTGTCTCGTCGGTATCAACCTGCTCCGTGAAGGCATTGACTTACCAGAGGTCTCTCTTGTCGCTATTCTCGATGCTGACAAAGAAGGGTTTTTGAGAAATCCAACCTCCCTGATCCAAACCATGGGGCGCGCTGCCCGTCACGTCAACGGTATGGTCTATCTTTATGCCGATCGCATCAGCGACTCGATGAAACAAGCCATGGGTGTCACCGGTCGCCGCCGTCAAGTTCAGATCGAGTATAACGAGAGGCACGGCATCACCCCGGTTGGCATCGTCAAGCCGATCAAAGAAAAACTTCTCCAGCGGGAAGAAAAAAGAGAAAAAGGGACTCGGATCAAAGAACTCGAAGAATTTGGTTGGAAAAAGCCGGAAGATGTGAACCCGGAAGCCCTGACACTAGGAGACAAGAAGAAGCTCATCCGCAAAATGAAGTCCTTGATGACCGCCGCCGCCAAAAACTGGGACTTTGAAATGGCCGCCAAGTACCGCGACCTAATCGCCAAACTCTCTTAAATATCCGCCGGTTCATCTTCGTCACTCATACCTTTTCTTCCTTTATCCCAGTGCCAGCAAGTCGGACCAACTACGAAACCACGCCTCTTGGCTAAAGACCAAGAAAGATATGTTTTATAAGGAACAACACTGCCATCATAACCAATCGCAATTTCATCATCAGCCACCAGATTGTGTGCTTCACGCCACTCTTTCCTTTTTTGTCTTATAAAATCAGAGACCACCGTGTTATCCGACCCTTCAGGAAGGACTAACTGCAGGTATTCATAGGGTAACTGTGAAATATCTCCACCGATACGCTCTGTGAGCTGTTTCATGTTCAGATTCAGGAGCTCCTCGCCAGCCTTTATGCCCGTCTTTTTGACTAACCCATCAAGATACTTGTCCAACCACTCTGGGGGACAGGCGGCGGTCGAAGACTGGTCTCCCTTTTCTGTTTCCGGCATAAGCCTATTCTACCACCCCTTCTCTTCGGGTTTTATACTGGTAATCTGGCTCAAATTGAGGTAAAATCGACCGTTATGGACGAAATCTCTCCCTCGACCCATTTGATCATCAAAGGTGCCCGTCAGCACAACCTCAAAAACGTCAACTTAACCATTCCTAAGAACAAATTGGTCGTCTTTACCGGCGTTTCGGGCTCGGGCAAGTCTTCCATGGCCCATGACACTATCTATGCCGAAGGCCAAAGGCGTTACGTTGAGTCCCTCAGTAGCTACGCCCGCCAGTTTTTAGGCGTCATGGATAAGCCCGATGTTGACCAGATTGAAGGCTTATCACCGGCCATTCTAATTGACCAGAAACAGGGTTCACACAACCCCCGTTCTACTGTCGGTACTGTTACTGAGATCTACGACTATCTCCGTTTACTCTTTGCCCGGGTTGGCCACCCCCACTGTCCGAAATGTGGTCGGGAGGTCATGGCTCAGGACGTCACCCAAATCCGCGATGTCATTTACGAACTAACCCAAAGTCATCCAGCGATGACCAAACAAAAAGGGGTCCGTCTCATGATCATGGCTCCGGTGGTCAAAAATAAAAAGGGTGAGTTCAAGGACCTGCTGATCAATCTGGCCAAGAAAGGTATTGGCACTGTCCGTGTTGATGGTAAGTTTATTAACACTAACGCTCCCCTCAATCTCTTCAAAAACAACCGCCACGACATCGATGCCGTCATTGACAAGATCGTCATTGGTAAGGCGGGGGAGGGGATTGAAACTCAGACCGACAAGAGCCGTTTGATCGAATCGATTGAGGCCGCTCTAAAACTCGCCGGTGGGGAAGTCATCGCCAGTGTTGTTAACGACGCCAGTTTGTCCTTTCCGGAAAACCCTAAAAACCTAGAAGACCATCTTTACTCCGAAAATCTCGCTTGTCCTTTCGACAATATTTCTTTACCAAAACTTGAACCTCGATATTTTTCCTTCAACTCCCCCGATGGTGCCTGTCCGACTTGTACCGGCCTGGGTTCCAAACTCACTTTAAATCAAGAACTGATCCTTGCTCCGAGCCTAACGTTTCGCGAAGGTGGGATCGTTCCACTCGCCTCACAGTTCGAGACCGAAACCTGGATGGCTCGCCTCATCACCAAAGTTATGGCTGACGCTGGCTTTAACGACCGGACTCCGCTTGAAAAAATGAATCCCGTCCAAAAGCGGGTTCTTTTTGACGGTACCGGCACCATTGTTCACTCGGTTCATGGCCTTAACTCTCAGGGTCGACCGACAATCTGGCATACCCCGTTCATTGGTTTAACCGCCGAGTTTGAAAAGCGCTATCAGGAAACCAGTTCTCAATATGTCCGTGAAGAACTCGACCAATATATGATTAAACTCCCATGTCCCTCCTGCCATGGTGATCGCCTCAAACCTGAAGTTCTTGGCGTCACCGTCAATGGACTGAATATCGCTGAAGTCACCGCCCTCTCGATCGATAAGGCCTTTATTTTTGCCGGTGAGCTACACCACAAACTCTCGATTATTGAGCTTCAGATCGCCACCCCCATCCTAAAGGAAATCAAGGATCGCCTCGAGTTTTTACAGTCGGTTGGTCTTTCTTACCTAACGACCAGTCGTGAGGCCGGCAGTCTTTCCGGAGGTGAACTCCAAAGAATCCGTTTAGCTAGCCAGATAGGCAGTCGTCTCACTGGGATTCTTTATGTTTTAGACGAACCAACCATTGGTTTGCACCAACGCGATAATCAAAAATTGATCAATACCTTAAAGAACCTCGTCTCGCTTGGCAATACTCTTGTCGTAGTTGAACATGATCGCGACACAATTTTATCCGCCGAACATTTGGTCGAGTTCGGTCCGGCAGCTGGAGAAAAAGGCGGCGAACTGACATTTGAAGGGTCGGTCGAAAAACTTAAAGGCAGTAATTGCATCACCGGTCAGTACCTAAGTAACAAAAAAATGGTCTCCCCGATCAAGAAACAAAAGAAGTCGAAGCAAAATAGCGATATCACCCTCAAAGGCTGCAACTATCACAATCTCAAAAATGTCACTGTCGAATTACCCTTAGGAAAACTAATTGGCGTTACCGGAGTTTCCGGTTCAGGTAAGTCCTCACTAATTGTCGATACTCTTTATGAAGCTCTGGCTCGTCAGCTCAATCGACAACACCAACGCCAAGAGATCCCCTTTGAGTCAGTAAAGTTTCTAGATATCGTCAAAAGAGTCTCTTTAATTGACCAAAGTCCAATCGGTCGGACTCCCAGAAGTAACCCTGCTACCTACACCAAGTTGTTCGATTACATCAGAAGTGTTTTTGCCGGCACCAAAGATGCCCACCTAAGGGGCTATGGACCGGGACGCTTCAGTTTCAATGTCAAAGGTGGTCGCTGCGAGACCTGTCAGGGTGAAGGCCAGATAAAAATCGAGATGCAGTTTATGGGAGACATTTATGTCACCTGTCAAACCTGCCACGGCACTCGGTTCAACCAACCAACCTTAGAGATTCTCTACAAAGGCAAAGGCATCGCCGAAATTCTCGATATGACCATCGACCAGGCGGGCGACTTTTTCAAAGGAGTCCCGGCGGCCGAAAGGAAACTAGCAACCATGCGCCAAGTTGGTCTCGGCTACATCCGTCTAGGTCAACCCGCCCCCACCCTATCCGGTGGTGAAGCCCAACGAGTCAAACTGGCCAGTGAACTTGCCAAAACCGGTTCCGGACATACCGTCTACATTTTGGACGAACCAACCACCGGCCTTCATTTTGACGATGTGAACAAACTGATGCAGACCCTGGTCGACTTGGTCGAAAACGACAATACTGTCATCGTCATCGAACACAACCTCGATGTCATTAAGAACTGTGACTATCTGGTTGATATGGGCCCGGAGGGCGGTGATGGCGGTGGCGAGATCATCGCCGCCGGAACACCAGAAGAAGTTACTCGCCACTTTGACACCCCCACGGCACAGGAACTCAAGAAAATTCTCTAACTTGACGCCCTCAACCCCATAGTAATAGAATACGGCCATTATGAGCGTGAAAGAAAGAGAACAAAAACCGCACGAGACGATTGATATCGTCCTCCAAGCAATTGATCTTTACTGGGACAATCTTCTGGAATATCCCCAAAACACGCTCAAGGTTACTTCTCGGGATCCAGAAGAAGATGGCAGCAAAACAACCCAACAAATCTCAACAATTCAACGTGTTTACGATACCGCCTATTACCTTAAATGTGAAATAAGCAGTCTCACCAGTTGGGGAGGCAACGGACCTATCTTCAACAATCCTGTCGAAACGATTGAGTACCGCATGCTCCCCACCCTTTTCGAGAAAGGGAAGCTCAACATTACCCACACAGACGCCACCACCGGCATTGCTACCCAGGCTGACGTCTTGATCGATGACCTAATGGAACTTGATCCGGTCGCCGCCCAAACCCTGAAAAACATACAACTATACCTTCTTTCGCTCCTAACCGGCCATTGTAAAGACGTCGCTCTTTTTGACCCCCTGGTCATTCGGGTAAAAGAACTACTTGTCGAAGCTTTTGGTTCGCACGATGCCGAAGAACTCTGGCGTGCAGCCATGTTTGATAAAGACGAGCCTCAAGAATAAACTCTTTCCGTTATACTCTTCTCATGCGAATTTTCCTCCGATATACTCTCGTTTTTTTACTAACAAGTTTCTGCTTCGTTCTTTCGACCAGTTCCGCTTATGCCCTAGCCACTTTCGCTACCGACTACGTCATCACCTACGACATCAACGAACAGGGGCAGACTCACGTCACTTTTAATATCGCCCAAAAGAATAATCTTTCCACCGTTTATGCCACCAGTTTTTCCCTCAGTCTTTCTCAAACCAATCTCAAAAACATCCAAGTCAGAGACGCTGCCGGACCAATCAACCCTTTGATTAGTCAGACAGAGAATGTCACCAATATCAATTTTGACTTCGGAGATAAAGTCGTCGGCAAAGACAAAGTCAACCAATTCTCAATCCAATACGATTCCCCAGACGTTGCCAACAAACAGGGGTCCATCTGGGAAATCAATATCCCCAAGCTGGAACCAAACGAAAATACCAACAGTCAACAAATAATTCTCAAGGTCCCGGGAGGTTTTGGCCAACCAGCTTACATTGATCCCAAACCGAGTCGGGTCGATGGCGGTAACTATTCGTTTACCTCAGCTGTACTCGGAAATAAATCAATTTCCGCCGTTTTTGGCACAACCCAGTACTTCAAACTCCAACTCACCTATAACTTAACCAATCCTTTAGCCAAGAGTCTCACTACCCAGATTGCCCTTCCCCCTGACACAGCCTACCAAACTGTTTATCTCAAAAACATCACTCCGGCGCCAAAAGATATCGCCAGTGATCCGGACGGAAATTGGTTGGCTTCGTACACCGTCAATCCAAATACCGATCTTCAAATCACAACTGAGGTTTACATCAAGCTTTCTTTTAGTCCTAGAAGTCTCCCCTTGGGAAACTCTAATCTCTACACTAGGGCAACCAAGATCTGGAACTACGAAGACCCAGATGTGGCCGTGAAGGCCGCCGGTCTCTCGACGCCCAAATCTGTCTACGACTTCGTCACGAATTATCTCTCATACAGCTATAGTCGGATTGGTAGTAACACCGGCCCCAACCGGCCTGGCGCAGTCTGGGCCGTCAACAATCCCAAAACAGCTATTTGTACTGAATTCACCGATCTTTTTATAGCCTTGGCTAGAAAAAATAACATTCCCGCTCGAGAAAATCAGGGTTTTGCCATGAGTAATAACGACAAGCTTAAACCCTTAAGTCTCAGTAAGGACGTTTTACACGCCTGGCCTGAGTACTATGACAGAGAGAAACAAACTTGGGTTCAGGTAGATCCAACCTGGGGGAACACCACCGGCGGCATTGATTACTTTAACAAACTCGACTTAAATCACCTTGTCTTTGCCATCCACGGCCTCGACTCGACTCAGCCACTCCCTGCCGGTTCCTACAAAACCGTTGGCGGCGGAAGCAAGGATATCCTAGTCCAGGTAACCAATCCGGTTTCTTTTCCAAACCCATCCTTTGAAGTCAGTTATGGTTCAACCGACAGCAAACATCTCTTTCTGAATCTAAAAAACCTCTCCGGCATCACCGGCGATGCCAAAGTTGTCGTCAATGATGACGTCCACGTCAAAGCTGGTCAATCGGACTTTCACCTCGTCCCGTACTCGATATCTACTGTTGAAATCGATATCAGACAAGCTCCAACCCTTTATCCAGTCACCGCTCCGCTTATAATTGACGTTAATGGCCAAAAAACCACCCTTAGTATCACTTATCAACCCAATTTACCGATCGGTATCGTACTCGGTTCCGCCATACTTACTGCCATCGGACTTGCCCTCGTCACCCGGGGTGTATATCTTCGCCGACACCGAAGGCACGCCCCTATACATTGGTAAATCGATCAATCTCAAAAGCAGGTTAGCTCAACACTTCGAGAACAGCCACGATCCGGAAAGTAAAGCGGCTCATTTCATCATCCAAACCAAAACTCTAATTCTCCAACCCGTTGAAAGCGACTTGGCGGCCATCATTCTTGAAGCCAACCTCATCAAAACCTACCAGCCGTACTATAACTCCGCCACCAAAGACGATAAAACTGTCAGCTATATCGTTATCGGCAACTCACCTCAGTATCCCGTCAAAGTTCTCCACAAATCCGATCTTCACCTTCAAAACTACACCTCACCCAAAACTCAGATCTATGGCCCGTATCCGTCAGGCACGATTGCCAATATTGTTTTAAAGCAGGTCCGACGTATCTTCGGCTACTGCCAAAGTCCGGACAATCCCCGCCACAAGGCCTGTTTTTATTTTCACATTCACCAATGCCCCGGCCCATGTAATGGCACCATCACCCAACCGGCCTATCTCAAACACCTGACTCGAATCAGGGTTTTTCTCTCCGGCCGTTTTCAAAATCTAATGGAAACTCTGACCAAAGAAATTAACACCGCGGCTAAAAAACAAGACTTTGAACGTGCCGATAGGATAAAAACTCAACTTGAAGCTCTCCAGATCGCCTTAAGTAGCCACCAATACAGTCAACTTCTAATCCTGCCTTCAGCCACTGGTAAAGTCCTCGCGCAGGCCGTCCTCGTTCTTAACCACCCTAAGCTGAAGGAACCGCCACGACGGATCGAGTGCTATGACATGGCGACTCTGAATCAGGAAAACACGGTTGGCGCCATGGTCGTCTTTGTCGACGGCCAACCAGCCAAAGAAGAATATCGAAAATTCCTGGTCAAGACTGATAAGCTCGGCGACCCAATCACCATGAAACACATCATGGAACGTCGGCTGAAACACCATGACTGGGACCGGCCGGACCTCATCATCCTCGATGGGGGAGTGCCCCAGCTTTCCGTGGTCAGCGAAATAATTCCTTCCGATATTCCCGTGATTGCCCTTAGCAAAAAACGCGAAACGATTCATTTCTATGATCAACATCACCAGTTTGTTAATCTGAATTTGCCCCTCCACGGCAATGTCTTAAAACTCTTCCAATATATCCGCGACGAAGCCCACCGCTTCGGCACCACCTACCATAAAAAACGCCGGACTATGGCAGCATTTGATTCCAAACCAACCTCGGAATAAAATACTCCCTAGCCAGTACCTAAAGGAGGTCACAATGGCAAACAAAAAGGTAATCACGGTCACCCAAGTTACCCATTACCCTGAAGATGATCCCAAGGGTAATGGAGACTACTACGACATCGAGCTGCTCGACGCCGAGGGCAAGGTCATCGCCACCTTCGGCGACTACTACCACGACAAGGGCCAGGAAAAGGCCGAAGGTTTCATCCAGGGCGTTGAGTACGCCCTGGGGGTGAAAGTTAAGGTCGTGCATAAAAAAGCCGCCGATCGCTGACTTGCTCACCCCGCCCTAATGCCACCCCCGTTGGGAGTGGCATTTTCATTTTCAAGTCATTGAAATATACTGAACATATGAAGACCATCCTGCGCGCCATCTTTTTAAACTTAATTACCCTGTATCTCGTGACCCTCTTTTTTCCGGGGATTACGATCACCCACCAACTGATCACCTATCTGTCTGCCGCGTTCGTCTGGACCATCCTCAACAAAATCATCAAACCGATTATCAAACTCCTGCTCCTGCCGATCAACCTGATCACCCTCGGCCTTTTCTCATGGGTAGTTAACGTGATCACTCTTTTCCTGCTTAAGTACTTCATCAAAGGTGTCGCGATTCAGGCCTTCACCTTTGTCGGTTTCACCTACCAAGGTTTTGTCATCCCGCAAATGCATTTCTCACTACTTTTGTCCTACATAATTACTTCCTTGGTTTTATCTCTAGTTCACAGCCTTCTGATTTGGCTGTTGAGTTCATAACAGGATATAATTACACCCATGAACTTGATCCTGATTCTGCAAATGCTTGTCTCCGTTCTCTTGCTCCTGTCCATTCTGGTTCAAGCCAACGGAACCTCACTCGGCCGCGCCTTTGGCGGAATGACTAACTACCATACCAAACGAGGGGCAGAAAGAGCCCTTTTTGTTGGTACTATCATTCTGGGAGTGACTTTCGTCCTGCTTTCTCTTCTCAATTTGGCCGTCAATCGATGAATAAGTTTTTTCGCCGTCAGTTTTGGCTCATCAGCGCCTTTTTCAAAAGATATTACCAGATCGTCATCGGCAGTCTTCTGCTGTCGGTTATCCTCGGTTTGATCACTAACGCCTATATCTCCAAACTTCCCAAGAACCAAGGTGCAGTCAGGATCGGCATTATCGGCCAATTCACCACCCAGTCTCTCCCTAACCTAGTGAGAAATCTTCTTAATTCCGGCTTAACCAAACTAGGGCCGAACCAAACGATCATTCCAAACCTAGCCGAGAAATGGGAGGTTGGCGACGGTGGCAAAACCTACACCTTCACGCTCAGACAGGGTTTAACTTGGTCTGACGGCTCTCCGGTAAAGACCAAGGACATCGCCCTTAACATTCCCGACGTGAACATCCAGTCTCCAACCGATAATCAAATTGTTTTTGTTCTGCCCCAGTCGTTTGCTCCTTTTCCCTCAGTCCTTACCAACCCAATTACCAACAGAAACGGCCTGACTGTGAGTGATTACCAAGTTTTTCTCACTCAAAACACTAACGGCGTACTCTCAAAAATAAAGCTCCAATCTAAAACCCAAACCATCGACATCCGTACCTTTGGTAGTTCTACCCAGTCTCTGACCGCCTTCAAGCTCGGTGAAATTGACGCCATTTATAACTACCCGAAGGTTGGAAACCTCGACTTAAATCAATACGGTCAGGTTCACGAGAGCAGTAACTTTCACCAGTCTCTTGTTCTCTTCTTCAATAATCAGGACCCCTTGCTGAAAGACAAAAGCGTTCGCCAGGGGATCGCTTATGCTATTAAAGACAAATCCTTTGGGAACGAACGGGCCGTTGGACCGATCAGCGTTACTTCCTGGGCATACAACCCGCTGGTCAAGCTTTACGATTATGACATTGAAAAAGCCGCCAAACTCATCCGTAGCGCTCTTCCTGACAAAAACTCTGCCATCAACCTCGAACTGGCCACCATCCCTCAATATCTTCCGGTTGCCGAAAAAATCAAACAGCAGCTCGACTCCAACTTGATCAATCTGACCATCAAGGTAGTCACCTCCAAACCTGATTCCTACCAACTCTTTCTTACCTTATTTGAGATTCCCGCCGACCCGGACCAGTATGTCTTCTGGCATAGTAGCCACGGCACCAATAATATCAGCCACGCCAATAACGAAAAGATCGACAAAGATCTTGAAGACGGCCGTCGCACTGTTGATCAGGCGTCCAGAAAACTGATCTACAACGACTTTCAGCGTTCTTTCGACGAGGAACTCCCCGCCCTCTTCCTTTTTTATCCTAGGTACTACAATCTCGCCCGCCGGGAAATAATATTCACGACTATCAAGCCTGAAACCGCTCTCTAAGATCCATTATTTTGTGCCCCTGATGCACTTTCTTTTGAACACTTCCTGCCTTGGATTCATAAAATAATGCTTGCCTACCAAGGGCAAGAAGAGACCGAAATCGAACAATTTTCACCCGAAGACATTCGGTATTCCAAGACTTATTATATTAAAAAATTTGAATGAAAGAAAGTCGAAGGTTTTACTAGTCCAAAGCAGGTAAACCTTTTAGAAACCTTTCAAAATCTACCAAATAGACTAGAGAGTCTCCACTTTTGTATTCTGCAGTTGTTTGTCCGTTCATCCATTGAAGAAACTTTGTAAAGGTCTCTTTATCCAATACTTGCTCTATATTACTCATCAGATAACCTTCAATACCGTCATAATTAATTAATTTTAATTTAGGTTGTTTTTTATTCATTGTTTCTCGCTTAAAACATAATAGGTAGCCCGACCCTTACCTTTCCTTTCAATTAATTTTAAATCCATTAACTTTTGGAAATCTGAAGTTCTGGTAGCTTTTGCACGATCTGTTAGACCTGAATAATCACGATCAGTAATAAAGCCTTTCTCTCGTATGAAATCCAAAATCCTTGAGTGATAATCTCGTAACTGAGTATCTGGACTCACTCCCACTTGGGGAAGAAGTTTTTGAACTCTTAAGAACTCATCAATAATTCCCTCTGTAAAATATTCAAGCCAGGCCGAAAAATTAATCTTTTCTTTAAGTTCATAATAGTTACCAAATTCTCCCACGCTTTGGAAATATCGCGTAACATTTTTGTTATAGTAGTTCTCAAAACTGAAAAGGTTAAAGGTATTTAAGTTCATCTGAGCAAGCAAGACCTTTGTTGCAAGTCTGGTAGTTCTACCATTACCGTCCATAAATGGATGAATTAAGACCATTTGCTTATGGAATACGCCTGCAAGTATTAAAGAATCAATTTTATCTTTGTTTTCCAGGATAAAGTTTATTAACTCATCCATCATTGCTTCTACGTCTTTTGCATCTGGAGGTAAAAAGACTGGCTGTCCTGTTCTTGGATCGTTTACTACGACCGGGTGTTGTCTTAGGTGCCCAGAGTCAGATGGCGATAAGAGCCCTTGGGTTACTTGTTTTTGAATTTTGAGAATCAAATCCAGTGAAATTTTAACTTTACCTTCTTCTAGTCTTTTATTGAGGTCTTGGAGTGCCTGATTATAGTTTAATACTTCCTTTTCACTATCCCGAATGTGAGCAGGTCTGGTTTTTAATATCTTTTTAACTTCTGTTAAAGGAAGCGGGTTACCCTCAATGCTGGTTGAGGCGTAGGTTGATACTTCTCGAGCAGATCTTTCAAATTCCAGTAAAACTACATTAGGAAATCTCCTATTATTAAGCTCATTAACCAAGAAGTTAATACGCTTAATGTTGTCTAAAAGTCGATCTGTAATAGTGTAGTTAGGTTGAAACATACTTGTACAGTCGTATTATAGGCGATAATCAGGCGATTGTCAATAATTAGCCTCATTTTGAGTACAACGAAACCCAAAGGAGACTTGAACACCTTTCCAGGCTAATTTTAAAGCATATGTGAAGATCGAGGAAAAAATAATAAATATGAAATTTTAGATATACCCATATTTAGCCCATCTATCAATCCATTCGCGTCTTTGAGACTGAGGGTGTCTCCTTAGGTGCCGAGGAGAGGACTCGAACCTCCACGCCTTTCGGTGCTACCACCTCAAGGTAGTGCGTCTACCAATTTCGCCACCTCGGCATTCACATCTATTGTGGTGGGCAGGGGGGGACTTGAACCCCCAAGAGTTTCCTCACAGCGTCCTGAACGCTGCGCGTCTACCAATTTCGCCACCTGCCCAATTATACCCCGCAGACAGCCATATTATCTCATGCCCGAAGCCAAATTTGAATTATCCGGCCGGTTTTCATAGTAAAATAGCCGTGTTGGCCGCTTAGCTCAGTTGGTAGAGCGCTTCGTTTACATCGAAGATGTCGTAGGTCCGAGTCCTACAGCGGCCACCCAAACCCTCAGCTTCCTTTCCGAAAATCAATTGCCTGTAGGGGATAACGATGTTAATCTTAAACAAGCAATCGATGAGAATAATTAACCGCGTCCTGCTCAAAAATCTCCGTCATAACTCCACTGGTCTGCTGGCCGTTCTGTTGTTAATGCTTCTAATTGTCGGTTTCGAAGCCATCGGTCCGTGGCCGTTAGAAGCGTTGATCGACCACGTTCTCGCCCCCAATCCCATCGACACATCTACCTTCATCGGCGCCCTGCTATCCCGCTTCAACTCCCGCGAGATCCTAGCCTTCTTCATAATTTTTCTCTATTTTGCGAACACTTTTGCCCTAGCCATTGCCAATTACATGAGTGCCGTGGTTACCAACCGCGTCATCAAAACCATTACCTCTCAATTCTCCAAGAGTGCTTTTAAGAGCCTTCAAACCATGGCGATTGGGTTCTTCAAAAAACAACAGATTGGCGATTATATTTATCGTTTAAGTTACGACGTCTATGCTCTAGGCGAACTATTTGAGGAAGGCCTTCTCCCTCTACTCACTTCCACCCTCCTCATGATCGTCACCACCACGATCATGTTTCTTATTAACGTCAAATTGACCCTACTTTCTTTAGTTGCCTTGCCCTTTCTAACCCTTGGGCTTTACTCCTTCAATACTTTCATTACCCACGCCACTTCACGTTCCGAAAACTACAATAGTGCCGCTTTCGCCTTCATCGAAGAAGCCCTTTCACACTTAAAGATTATTCAGGCTTTTTCCCAAGAACACCGGGAGTCGCGCTCTTTCGAAGAGAAGATAGACACGTCCTTGAAGGCAGATTTTGTTACCTACCGCCTGGACTTTCTGCTTACCCTTGTGGTCGGCATTATCATTGCCATTAGCTACTCCACGATCCTACTCTATGGCGTCAGGGCCGTGTTTGCCAACACCCTTACGACCGGTTTTCTGATCGTTTTCATCTTTTACCTCGACAATCTCACCAAACCCATTTTAAATATGATCTACTCGGTCGCTACGATCAAACAAACATACACAAAAATTATTCGCATGGAGGACTTCTTCTCCCCTAAGACCCATTTAATTTCCGAAGGCCACGTTAGAGATATGAGTGGCGCTTCCATCAAGTTCGACCATGTTACCCTGAAGTCACCGGAGGGAAAAAAGATTCTTAATGACGTCAACTTTGAGATCCAGCCCGGGAAAAGGACTCTTATCTTTGGCACCAGTGGCTCAGGAAAAACGTCGGTCATAAATCTGATTTTGCGCTTTGTCGAGGCGCCAACTTCAGGCAATATCTACATCGGTGGTGTCAATGTGAAGGAGTACCAATTGACGTCATTGAGAAACAACATCGCCTACGTCCCCCAGGAGGTGACCTTATTCGACGACTCGATTAGAGAGAATATTGCTTTTGGCAACACGCAGAGTTCCATGAAGGATATTAGAGAGGCGGCCAGGCTGGCTGTGGCTGATGGTTTTATTAAAAGGCTTCCTGGTGGCTATAACTTTAAGGTTGGTGAAGGTGGCGGCTTTCTTTCCGGCGGCCAACGTCAGCGCCTGATGCTCGCGCGCGCCTTTATGAAAAGAGGGGCGAAGATTTTACTTTTCGACGAAACCCTTTCCGAACTTGATGTGAAAACCCGCCAGGAAGTCATCAATAACATTTTTCAGTTCAGTCGTCACAAAACAACCATTATCGTTAGCAATGTTTTTGCTCTGATCAGTAGCTCAGACAATATCATTGTTTTGCACAAAGGTCGAGCGATTTACTCAGGACCAAGCGCCCACTTGCCAAAAGAGACCGCCCTTTATAGAATGTTAACAGAGGGTAAATAAATTGATATGAGAGTTAAATTAAGTGTTCTTGAACCAAGGTGGCTTCTTGTAATCGTTTTTTTTCTGGCCGGTACTTTTATGGGCGCCATTGGCATCTACATCTACTTCGGCAGTTCAAGTTCCAGCCTGATCAAGATTCACCCTGGTTCCGGTCAATATAAGTACATCAATCCCATCTTGGCTATCGACACCCCCAACAAGCAATCGATCAAAAACAATTCTGTCGCCCTCGAGCTCCAGGGCCTGATCGATAAAGCCAAAAGGGATGGCAAGATTACCCATGCCTCTGTCTATTTTCGGGACATCGAACCGGGCCTCTGGGTGGGCATCAATGAGGATGCCAAATTCTCCCCCGGAAAACTTCTAAAAATCCCGATCATGATCACCTATTACAAACTGGCGGAGAGCGATCCGAGCATCCTCGACGAAAAAATCACTTTCCGAGCAAACGGGGTAGTCGAAGAAGACCTTCTTGGCACCCCTAAAAGCCTCGAGGAGGGGAAAGCTTATACGATTGATCAGTTGATCGACGCGATGATCGTTGATTCAGACGATAGTGCCGCTAACCTTCTTTTTGATCATGTTGACAAAGATCAAATGAACGAAATCTTTTCCGACCTGGGTATTGACTTCAAAGAAACCAAGGGAACGCAGGACTATATCTCCCTAAAACTTTATAGTCTCTTCTTCAGAGTGCTCTATAACTCTACCTATCTCAACCGTGAATACTCCGAAAAAGCTTTATCTGTGCTTGTCAGGGTAACTTCTGACCTATCGGGGCTTGGTGCCTTGCTTCCCAAAAATGTCAACTTTGCTAATCGACAGGGAGCTCATCAAATTGGTGATGGAGCTAATAAATCATTCGAGATGTATGATTGCGGCATTGTTTATTATCCCGCCCATAACTACCTCATCTGTGCCTCCGCTACCAGTAATAATTTCGATTCTCTTAAAGATTTCTTGGCCGAGATTGGTAGTCGCGTCTATACCGAAGTAAAGTATCAATACAGGTAGCTGTTTTCCCTATGTTTTGCTAACATCACCATACCGATGGTAAAACAACCAAAGAAGGTCGTCGTCATTGGCGGAGGCACCGGAACCTACACCGCTCTGATCGGCTTGAGGAAGTATCCGCTTGACATCTCGGTCATTGTCTCAATGACCGACTCCGGCGGTAGTAACCGCGTCATTCGCGATGAGTTCGGCCTTCTGCCCACCTCCGACCTGCGTCAGGCCATGGTCGCCTTGGCCGGAAAAGACGAAGAGGACCTCCTCAGGAAGCTTTTTATCTACCGCTACAACCAGGGTACCGGTATCGCCGGCATGACCTTCGGCAATCTTTTCATGGCCGCTCTAACAGATATCATGGGTTCCCAAGAAGAAGCCATCAAAGAAACCTGCCGTCTCCTCCGCGTCCAAGGTAACGTTATCCCGGTCACCTATGACGATACCCAGTTGGTCGCTCGTTACGATAACGGCAAACAAGTGATGGGGGAACACCATATTGACGAACCGGATCTGACCACCAGACAACATCGCATCGTTGGTCTGGAGGTTTTTCCGGAGGCCAAGGCCAACCCTGAAGCTCTTGAGGCGATCAAAACGGCAGACATGATCGTCATGGGCCCAGGCGACTTATACACGAGTCTCTTATGTAATCTTGTTGTTGACGGACTTGCCAAAGCAGTCACTAAGTCCAAGGCTCAAAAAGTTTTTGTCGTTAATCTGATGACCAAGTTCGGCCAGACCTCCGGTTTTAAAGCCAGCGACTATCTCTTTGAACTTTACAAATACCTCGCTGGTGGCGTCGTGCAAGCCGTCCTTGTCAGCCAACCCTTCAAGATGAAAAGGGATATTCTCAAACGCTATGAAGAAGAAAAAGCCGAAATCGTTGCCGATGATCTGGACTTCAGCAACCAAAGCCCAAAACCAAAAATTCTTCGCGCCGATCTGGTCTCGGATAAAATCTATGAGAAACAAAAAGGTGATGTTCTGATCAGAAGTCTCATCCGCCACGACCCGGATAAATTGGCTAAGGCCCTGGTTTCCTTGCTATAATAGGCACATTGCCAAGCTAGCCAAGATGGTCACGGCGCGCGACTGAAAATCGCGAAATTGAGGTTCGAGTCCTCAGCTTGGCACTCGGTAGCCAAAAATGCGGGATTAGTTAATCGGTATAACGATACCTTGCCAAGGTATAGTGACGAGTTCAATTCTCGTATCCCGCTCCAAAAATCAATCGACTTGAAAATTCTCAAGCTGGTGGTACAATTCCTCTGGTTTCAAAAAACCAGCACTTTCATAATCGAATTTTGTTGACACACCCATCTTTCAACCGATTATTGTTTCGGTCGTGTTTACCCAATCACAAAACGGACTACGTCTGGTCCGCTCTGCGATTGGGTAATCCGAAAGAAAGGTGGCCGGCCGCATTGGCGCCGACTACTGGTTGCTCACCTGGCTCGGCACGCCGTGGGCGGGCAAGCCGGTCAAGGACGTCTAGGCAAGGTCAGCACTGTTCGCCAAAAACCCTCTGGGGCCACCAGAGGGTTTTTTATTGGCAAAAGATAGCTCTTGAGAGGCATGAAAGCATATAATATCTAAATGCGTGACAGATTGCGTCTCTCCGAAAGAGAAATCGAGTTTTACAAACCGCTAATTGCCCTGTATCTCAAATACGGTTCCGTCGATCGAGTTTTTGCCAGCCAATATCACAATACCGGTGTTTCATATCCCCATTTCCATCGTGTCCTCAATGAATGGGGAATCGTCAAATCAGCTGGCCCGCAAAGCCACCTGGCCGAAGCGGTTTTTTTCCTCACCGCCCTAGCTAAGGAAAAGCTTCCGCTTGAAGCCCTTTATAAAACTATGCCCGCTTCACTCCAGATCTCGGCCGTTACTCTTCACCGAATTCTCAGCTACATTAAAAGAGGTCTGACCAGACGTCACGGCACAGCCCTACTGGTTAGTCCCGCCAGCGATACTAAACTAGTTCTGGTTGGCCGGGATATCAGTACTCCAAGACCGGAACTCGGTAAACCATTTGGTTCTTACTCACTCCCCATGACCTATGCCAAAAGTGACGAATCTAGCCACGACTCTGTTCTCCGTACTCTTCAACAAGAAGTCGCCGCCAGTCTTACCGTCAATCGGAAACTTTCAGAAAATCTTGTCCCGGAAAACCCTCAAGCCAATCTAACCATTGATATTGCCGACGTTCGGGTCAGAACTTATCGACTGATCGTGCCAGACGAAATGATTGAAAAACTTGATAGTTACAAACTCGCAGACCTGACTTTTACCCCCCTAGCACAAATTGCCGAGCAAACCGAACTCGCCTCCCACTACCGTGCTGGTGTTTCGGAAATCGCCCAGGCTTACCTAGAAACAAATCACCAAGGATCCACCCTCACCCCACACTTCAATTCACTCTTAAATCAACACTTGGCTACCCTTCCAACTTTTGGCTGATAAAACAAAGCCCACCTAAAAAGGCGAGCTTCGTCTCCAACACCTCTCTACCTTATGGTAGTAATGTAAAACCGGGATTGGTCCCGACTTCATAAGCAGTAGCGGAGTCACCACCATCATTAGCTGCCACCGCAGCATTATCAGCAGATTCCAGCCAAGCTGTAATCTCGTAAGTCTTGCCGTTACTCCTGAACGTGTAAACCATACCTCCGGCTGCAATGCTGGTCGTACCATCAGACAGCAGGGTCGCGGTCGTCGCTGTTTGCCTTGGATCAATCGGCAAAACCGACAGATACTTCGACACATCCATACCAACATAGTTTGCCGCATTAGTGGTATCCCTAGTTCCGGTTGAGGTCCCAGTAAATGGCGCAGCCACTGTTCCCGGCAAAGTCTTGCCATCAGTGATGGCAAGGTCGATTGATTTACGAATTGTCGCCAAGTCGGACAAACGCTGGGCGTCACGGCCTTTTTTCTGTATCTCAGCCGGGTTAATGGCGAGAACAATTAAGGAGGCCAGGATACCCAAAATGGCGATGACGACCAACAGTTCTATCAGTGTAAATCCTTTAGTTAATATCTTCTTCATTCATTCTCACCCCCTTTCCGATAACTTATTTAGTTATATCATTATTATCACCGCCTTAGTCAAAAGGCTCTGGTCGCACCAATGCCGAAGGCGTTACTGAAAATGGAATTTTCAGCGACCGACGTAAAGTTTCGAAGTCTTCCAGCTTCAGCAGGGGCACAGTTGTGTTTGACGTCGTCTCAATAACATTCGGAATTTTAGTCGCCATATATAGCCGATAAACAACAAACCCGGTGAAGAGTAGAAACGCCATGATACTGACTACAATCCGCAGATTGAGGTTTAGCGAAAGCTGGCTTTCTTGTTCTTTTATAGTCATTTAGATCTTTATGTTCATCATCAAAACCCCGTTAAAAACCGCCTTCACTCCCACTTTGGTTTCGGGTTTTGTTATTGTCATCTTGTCGATTTTAAAGAAGTACGGGAAACCAGAGAGGCTTGAGAGAAAATTTGTAACGCCAGAAAAACTTCCCACTAGAGTGATCTCCGCTCCCAAACCAGAAACATAATGACCCAAAATGTCTACCGGCCCAGGAAAATCATCGAAGTTAATCGTAATCGTCAAATTAGAGGTCTTGGCCAATCCTTCAATTTGACCCGCAAAAGCCGCAACGTCTTTAGCATTCGTGGGCAGTGTTTTCTGCCAAGAACCACCCAAGGCTGAATAGGCTGGTAAACTGGACTCCAACTCCACAAGTCTGCCCTGGCTTTCACTTAAGCCTTTTACCTTAGCCCTGACGCGACCCAACGTGATTAGCTGACGTTGCGTCAAATAAAACATAACTGAGGCCACCAATATGAATATTGCAAAAACAATAATGTGCAAAATTGGTTGCCTAGTTTCTTTCATAGTTTCGTTTGATTTGCAATTCTAAAACCAACCGAAGTTTCTTTCTCAAGACTCCCAAAAAACAATATACCGTTAGCGAAATATGCCTGAGTCAGTAGTTTGTTATAAAAATCCAAAACCAATTGGCGGGAACCGGCCACGCCGGTAATTGCCCACGAACTTTTTAAGTCCGCCAACTTCACCGAACCCGGCCCCCTCGAATAGACTAAACTGGTTAATGAAAGTCCGGCCGGTGTGACGAGGGCTAGTTGTCGCAGGATGTCGCTTTCGCCACCAGTGCTTTCACGCAACCAGATCATCTGGTCTGACAACAAATTAAGATTGTTAGCAGAAGAAATTAAAACTTGGTTCTTGGGCTGTACCAGTGTGGATCGGTATACTTCCATTTGCGCTTCAGTCAAAGTGAGCTGCACCTGGACCAATCTGTAGACGTAGACTAAACCGATACTACCAAGTATCGCCAGCAATATCAGCAAGTTCAAAACAGCCTTCCAATTTTCGACCAACCTTTCCCGAATCATCGCCAAACGAAACTGGAGTGGTAGCAAATTAAAAGAAGTGGCCTGATCTAAAGTTTTCAAAGAAAGACCCTGGGATGTATGCAGAAGATTGTGATCTTTCACCGCCGATGTTGACAAACGGCTACTAGCCATCGCGGCAGCTACATTTTGCGCTCTGAATTTATCAACCAAATCTTGGGCTTGAGAACTGAAGCCGGAAACAATAATTTCTCTAACCGGCCTGGTCGAGTGTTTCGAATTTGAATAGACAACATAATCCCGAATTGCGATATTAATTCCACCCTTTTTAGCAATTTCAGAGTCAGGTAAATGATCAGAGAAGCGGGGGTTACCATTGGTGATATAAGTAAACTCGGCAAAACTATCTCCCAAATAAACCAACAGTTGGTCCTTTCCCCTAAACAAAGCTGGTTTGACAATTCTAATATTAGCAAAAACAGCGGGTTCAATCGCGACTACCAATAAGCCTGCGGCGGAGACGGCCGATAGGTATGACTGGATCACGGTTTTTGGAATCGCACAAAGCAATACTTCGATCTGACCCTCAGCATTATGTCCAATGATCTGCCAATCAGTCTCGACACCCGACGGTAGCAAAGGGAGTAATGTTCGAACCTGGTAGTCAATCGCCTCCTCAATTTCTTTGCCTGCATATTTAGATAAAGTAAATTCCCTTAAAAAAACGCGATTATCTGAAACACCGACCACAACCCTTTCCCCGTACTTGATCGGGTGAGGTTGTGACGAGGCCAATAGTTGTTTTAATACCTTCACCAGGGTACTCGAGTCTTTGATTTCACCGTTCACGACACACCCAGAGGGCAACGATTGTTGACCAAAACACTCAAGTCTCTTTCCGTCATTAGAAATTTGGGAAACCTCAATAAAGTAATCCGTGAAATACAAACCAATGGCAGGCTTGGCAGACATAGTTCTATTCTATCTCATCTCAAGTTAGTATTCCTTAACATTTGTCACCGCCCATCCGGGAATCGTTGTATCTA